>Ga0364874_10015_pt1 | contig 86290 bp, 73 predicted proteins | sample ExccelAu500001D4_2_FD_206922 | JGI IMG/M metagenome (GOLD analysis project Ga0364874, IMG submission 206922) | Enriched cells from Trout Bog Lake Hypolimnion, Wisconsin, USA - BchlTB.Aug07.5000.01.D4 | ecosystem: Environmental > Aquatic > Freshwater > Lake > Hypolimnion/Profundal zone | place... | reverse complement strand
ATTCCGTATAGGCAAACTTTGGATTGGCAGCACCCGCATTGGGAAGCGGCGTAAAGCTGAAAGCCTGGGTATGGAAAGTGGGATGTCCTATGATGCAGAAGGGATGTGCTGTACCGCGTCCTTCACTGACCACAGTACCTTCGAATAAACAGTTGGAAGGATACCAGTAAACCGATGCCATATCGGGCAGATTGGGCGATGGGGGAATGGGCAATATATAGTGAGAGGCATGGGTGTAATGCTGACAGCGGATGACGGTGAGACTGAAGTTGAGTTTTTTGTCTTCAAATCCAAATAACTGTCCGAGATGAATCTGATCGTCTACCTTTCGGATGAAGGACCATGGGAGGAGCTTTTCGCCCAGCAACATCTTTGCATATTCACCAATGGTCATACCATATACTATGGGAATGGACTGTTTGCCTACAAAGCTTTTAAAGGAACTGTCCAGCACAGGGCCATCCACATAAAACCCATTGGGATTGGGGCGGTCGAGAATGATTAATGGCTTATCATTTTCAATAGCGGCTTCCATGAATTCTTCGAGGGAAGATATGTAGGTATAAAAACGAACCCCTACATCCTGAATATCGAAGAGCAGTATATCAACATTCTTCAGGTCGGAAGCATTGGGTTTTGTTTTCTTTCCATACAATGAAATGACCGGAATGCCTGTTGCAGAATCAACAGAATTATTGATGGTTTCGCCAGCATTGGCCATTCCGCGGAAACCATGTTCGGGAGCAAATATCTTTACAACATCTATACCGGATTTCTGTAAGGTATCTATCAGGTGGGTATGATTGATGACAGAAGTATGGTTGGCAAAGAGTCCCACTTTCTTACCTTTCAATAACCTGAAATATTCATTGGTTTGATAGGCACCGGGCAGGATTTTGTTGGAAGAAGTCTGTGAAAGGACTGCTATATTGAAGCACAAAACAAACAATAATGGAATGATAAAAATTCTTGTCATGATAATAATACCCGATATAAGGCAATAAAATTAATGTTTAGTTCCATAATTATCCATTTAATTTGCTGCTTAATTTTATTAAATTACAAAATAAGCAACATGCAAAAAGTAAAAAAAGGTGATACTATTAAAATCCATTATCATGGTAAACTAAGCGATGGCACTACTTTCGATTCATCAGCAGGAAGAGAGCCACTTGAATTTGAAGTGGGTAGTGGTATGGTCATCAAAGGTTTTGATGAAGGTGTGGAAGATATGATAGTGGGAGAGAAGAAGAGTATAACTATTCCTTTTGCAGATGCCTATGGTCCTGTAAACGAAGAAATGGTAATTGAATTTCCTAAGAATCAGTTTCCACCTGACTTAACTCCTGTAGTAGGTATTCAATTGGAAATGTCGAATTCAGAAGGACATAGAATACCGGTAAAAATAATAGAAGTTAAGGAAGAAACAGTGGTACTGGATGCTAACCATGCATTAGCCGGTAAAGACCTGACTTTCGATCTTGAACTGGTAGAAATAGCTGGCGGATCTCCGTTGATTGTGATGCCTTAGTAATTATGAATTATGAATTAATTAATAATTAAGAATTAGGTAATGTGCTGATAACTTTAGGGATATAATATGACTGTTACTTAATTGCTTTTATAAAAAAGCTGACTCTTTTGAGTCGGCTTTTTTTATGCAGTAAATAAGGAGGAAATATTCAGTGTGGCAAGATACTGTTTAGGAAAATCTGTCTTATAATACAAGTATTGCCATCTTATAAATAAGACATAAAATATAAATATACACCCCTTAAATTATATCATAAACCTTGTTTGTTTAATTAAATCGTCAATTTTGGTCGTAATGTTCGTTATTGATAAAATAAAATATTAACTTGCAACGTTGTCATTTTTTTTAATATCAAAGTGTCAGGATTATTTATCCACATAACCGGCTTGTCTATGTTAAAAGTTTTATTCATATCATCTTTCCTATGTAATGCTTTAAATTTTATTTTATGTCATACTTATGCTCATCCTGTAAACTGAGGTTTACTTTATTAAGTGCATTTGTTTTTATTACTGTTTTAGCATTAGCACAAAATGCAGATTTCAGTATTAATAATGCCTCACAATGTCAGACGGGGAATAGTTTTTATTTTACCAATCTAAGTAGTGGCGGCACGGCCACCTACCAATGGAGTTTTGGCGATGGAACTACTTCAACTGCCACTAATCCAACCAAGACTTATTCTACCTCCGGTAATTATAGTGTACAGCTGATAGCCACTATAGGCGGTACGGATCACTATGCCAGTAAAACTGTTTCAGTAAATCCATTACCTCAATGTAGTTTCAGTTATCTGGTGGCTACAGGTACCGGTAATAGTTATACATTCCAGAGTAATTCTACGATTGCGAGCGGAGGAATGAGTTATAGCTGGGACTTCGGGGATGGTGTATCCGGAAGTAGTAGTAATCCAGGTCATACGTATGTATCAACAGGAAGTTACAATGTTACGCTTACTGTTACGAGCGATCAGGGTTGTGTATGTTCAACAACACAAAGTATTGCAGTAACAGTGTCTTCCTCTACTTCAGTTTGTCCTGATTCATTATACAGCTTTTGTGTAAATGAACTACACCAATGTGTGATGAGTAATAGTTTTTTACTGACCAATACATCTCATGCTCCTTCAGGAACTACTTTTAGCTGGAACTTTGGAGATGGAACTGGTTCTACACTTGCAAGTCCTTCAAAAACATATACAACTCCAGGTACCTATATTATTACTTTGACATCAACCTATAGTGGAACAAGTTGTTACAGTACCAAAACAGTTGTGGTAGAAAATTCACCTGTTGTAACTATCAGCGGAGGAAATTGTGTTGGAAATACTTTGACAGCAAACATTACCGGAACTAATATTTCGAATCTTAACTGGGTAAATGGAAGTGGTATTGTAGGTTCTGATTTGCCAACATGGTCAACTACCGGACAGGTAGTAGCGGGAGGAAATGGTGCCGGTACAATGGTTTATCCGGTTCCGATTGGAGTTGTTGTAAATCAGTTAACTATACCAAAAGGAATATACTTAAACAACAATAAGGATTTATATATTATAGATAATTATACTTCCAGAGTAGTAAAATGGCCAACTGGAAATACATCGGGAATTTCTAAATGTTATTCAACTCAGATAACAGGTATAGGAGAAGATTGTAATGGAAATATTTATACATCTGATGATGTAAATAACTGGGTACAGAAATGGACTCCGGGTGCTACAACTGGTATAATAGTTGCTGGAGGTAATGGTGCAGGATCTGCTGCTAATCAGTTAAACAATCCAAGAGGAAATTTATTTATAGATAATAGTGGTAATATCTATATAAATGATACCTATAACAGCCGAATACAAATGTGGGCTCCGGGAGCTACAACTGGTGTAACGGTTGCAGGGGGTAATGGCGCAGGAAGTGCAATGAATCAACTGTATAATCCTCATGGCTTCTTTGTAGACGATGCAGGAAATATATATGTAACTGATGCAGGGAATTTTAGAATATTAAAATTTCCGGCGGGGTCAACAAGTGCTACTAATGGAGTATTGGTTGCGGGTGGAAATGGAATGGGAATGGGGTTGAACCAGTTTAATTATCCATTTTCTGTTTTTGTAGATAAAGCAGGAAATATATATGTTGACGATAATATTAGTACTGCAAATAACCATAGAATACAGTTATGGGCACCAGGTACTACAACTGGTATAACTATTCTGAATGTACCGGGAAGTTATTCTGATGATGCAATTGCAAATGTTTGGGTGGATATAAATAATGGTGATATATATGTATCGGATGATGCTAATAGCAGGGTTATGAAATATCCTGTTTCGGGAATTAGTACCACTTATATACCAACTGCGGCAGGTACATATTCAATAGTAGCAACTTCATTTGATGGATGCTCTTCAAGTAATTCTGTTAATTTAAATAACTATAATGCTGTACAGCCTATAACAGGGCAAAACTCTGTTTGTGTTGGCAATACTATTTCATTATCTGATTCTTCAACAGGAGGAGTCTGGAGTAGTTCCAGTAATGGAATAGCTACTGTAGATAATACAGGAATAGTAACGGGAGTAAGTGCAGGAGTGGATACAATTAAGTATAAGGTTTCATCCTCCTGCGGAGATACTACAGCTATTTATATAATTCAGGTAAATCCATTGCCTGTAGTTGCTATTTCTAACAATGGAGGTGTTTGTTCGGGCAATGATACGCTTCATTTAACAGGTGCTTCCAGTGCTTCTGAAATAGTATGGTATAAGAATGGAGTTGCAACAGATACAACTAATGCTTCTTTTTCTGATAGTGCTGTAACTGTTGCAAGAACTAATGGACTTAATGCATTATATGTAGATAAAAAAGGGGATATATATGAGACAGATGTAAATGGAAGTGGTTGGAGAATACTGGAGTATCCTGCTGGTACTTCAGATAGTATTGTTTTGGCTGGTAGTAATGGAGATGGTAATGCAGCTAATCAGTTTAGTGATCCCTGGGGAGTATTTGTAGATGCTTCAGGTAATTTATATGTTTCGGATTATGTGAATAATCGTATTCAAAAGTTTCCTCCCGGATCAACAAGTGCAACAAATGCTGTAACAGTTGCCGGCGGAAACGGACAAGGGGCTGCGGCTAATCAACTGAATATGCCTTATGGTGTATTTGTAGATTTAAATGGTAACATGTATGTGGCCGATGCAGGCAACAACCGGATAATGAAATATAAACCTGGTTCAACTACAGGAGTAGTAGTTGCCGGAGGAAATGGAATGGGGTCAGCGGCTAATCAATTGAATAATCCTTTTGGTGTATGGGTAGATAATAATGGCTATATTTATGTAGCAGATGGAGCTAATAACCGTATTCAGAAGTTTCCACCAGGCTCTACAAGTGCTACCAATGGAGTAACAGTTGCCGGTGGAAATGGTATGGGGTCTGCACTCAACCAGTTTACAATAACAAATAACGTTTTTGTGGATCCTACAGGTAATGTTTATGTAACAGACGATAATAATCGTATATTAATGTTTCCAGCAGGTTCTACCAGTTCAACAAACGGTGTTGTAATTGCAGGAAATAATGGAAGAGGATCTGCACCTAATCAGTTTTCTCATCCTTCTGGTGTTTTTACAGATAGTTATGGTAATTTATATGTAGGTGATGAAGGCAATCAACGAGTACAGAAATTTGCTCATATAATTGATACAAATCAAATTGTATCCTCTTCAGGCAACTATACTGCAGTTGTAACAAACTATTATGGTTGTAATACTACATCCAATACCATAAACATTGGTTCATCGGTGGTTACTCCTTCTTTTACAATTAATGCAGCTTCGCAGTGTTTAAATGGCAATAGTTTTTCATTTACCAATACCAGTAGTTCTTGTAGTACAGCTTCTTATCTATGGAACTTTGGTGATGGTACAACATCAACTGCTACAAACCCAATTAAAACATATACTTCTGCGGGTTCTTATAATGTTACATTAAAGGCTACCTATGCAGGAGTAGATTATTACTATAGTCAGACTGTAGTGGTTGGTGCTACTCCGGTAGCTTCTTTCAATATATTGGCTGGTACGGGTTCTGGAAATGCTTATACATTCATTAGTACTTCTACCATTAATAGTGGTTATATATCTTCATATTCATGGGATTTTGGGGATGGCGCTACTGCTTCCGTCAGTAATCCAAATCATACTTATGCTGCTAATGGAACATATAATGTGAAGTTAGTTGTAACCAGTAACGGAGGATGTAAAGACAGTATTATTCAATCTGTTCTAGTTACATTATCCGATGGCGGCGGTACACCTTTACCTTCCTTTATAGTTAATAATACTCAGCAATGTTTTAACGGTAATAGTTTTGTATTTACAAATACATCTTCTGCTCCAACAGGTACAACTTATTTATGGAATTTTGGTGATGGTGCTACAGCAACAACTTTAGATGCATTTCATACTTATACCAGTGCGGGTAATTATAATGTAACATTGATTGCTACTTATAATGGTATTGATCACTATTATGCACAGACAGTTATTGTAAATCCAATGCCTGTCAGTGGATTTAATTACTTTGCAAATAAACAAACAATATATGACTATACTTTCCTCAGTACATCTACTATTTCTTCGGGTAATATGACTTATTTATGGAATTTTGGTGATGGTACAACAGATTCTATTAGTAATCCTGAGCATAATTTCAATGCTGATTGTAGTAAGGTTATTACATTAACAGTAACAAGTGATGCAGGCTGTAAAGACAGTACAGTACATACAATAATATTTAATTCATCGTTGCCTCATGCTTCAATAGCACTTCATATTCCTACACCAATAATTTCTCCAGCATTGGAATATTATTATGATATTAGTTATGCAAGCACTTCTTCGGTTAATTGTGGTAATATAATTTCATCTCAATGGGATATTAGTTCCTATGACGTGTGGACTGGTTTATATTCATCTCCTTTTTATACAGATAATATTTATGGAAATAAACCTACTATTACTGATTCAACTTACAAAGTCACAATTAGTGTAGGTACTTTAGATCCTCAATATCAATTCAGATTAATTGTAACTACAGATATGGGTACTAAAGACACAGCGTATGCTTTTTTTGGTAATATAAATTCAGGTTTTACAACTTTCAGAAACCCAGCCAATAACATGAATATTATGCCTGATGCAACTATTGGTGTTTATCCAAACCCTGCAGTTCAGGAAACAAATATTGTAGCACAGGTAGATAAATATACTGTTGGTAATCTAATAGTTTATAACACTATTGGTCAAGTAGTAGTAAATAACAAAGTATCAATAATGTCAAATATAAAACAGTCAGTTAATCTTAATATTAGTAATTGGTCAGAAGGTTTGTATTACGTATTACTGAAAGATAATCAGGGAAACATTATTGGTAAATCTAAATTTATTAAAACAATAAAATAGTAGATTGTATCAAATTTCAAGAAGCATCCTGTTTATATAATTTGAATAGGATGCTTTTTTAATATTGCATTTATTTCACTAAAAGTTATTTTTATATTGGGTCTCACAAAAGTTATCCATATTATTTCATCCTTATATTCTTTTTAGTTTCTTTACCATGTGAAAAAAATACACTTTATATCAATAGGTGGCAGTGTAATGCACCAGCTGGCAATTGCTTTGCATAAAAAAGGATACTTAGTAACAGGTTCAGATGATGAAATATTTGAACCGGCTAAATCTAACCTTCTACAGAACAATATTCTACCTGAAGTTATTGGTTGGAATGCAGCAAATATTACTCCCGATCTTTATGCTGTTATATTAGGGATGCATGCCAAAGATGATAATCCAGAATTGATAAAAGCTAAGGAACTAGGGTTGAATATTTATTCTTTTCCAGAATATATATATAAAGAAAGTAAGGATAAAACAAGAATAGTTGTTGGAGGTAGTCATGGTAAAACCACTACCACTGCCATGATTATGCATGTATTAAAAAAATGTAATCTAGACTTTGATTATATGGTAGGAGCTAAGCTGGAAGGATTTAGTCAGTCGGTAGATATAACCGATGCTCCATTGATAGTCTGTGAAGGTGATGAGTATCCTGCCAGTGCTTTGGAGAAGAGGCCTAAATTTCATTTTCTGTTTCCCCAGGTTGCTATATTGACAGGGATAGCCTGGGATCATATTAATGTATTTCCTACCTATGAGTTTTATAAAGAACAATTTTCTATTTTTATTGGAATGATAGAAACGGGAGGTGTTCTGATTTATAATGAAACTGATACTGAATTAGTTTCATTGGTAGAATCCTGTAAAAGAATAGATATAAAATATATTCCTTATGGAGTTCCGGAACATACAATCCATAATGGCATTACAGCAGTTAAGTTAGGCAAATGCACAAGTGATATAAAAGTATTTGGTGACCATAATTTATTAAATCTTCATGCAGCTTATCATGCATGTGCTACTCAAGGTATTTCGGATGCGGCATTTCTTAATTCAATCGCTGAATTCAAAGGTGCTTCTTTAAGATTAGAAAAGATTGCTGGTAATAATAGTACTATTGTTTACAGAGATTTTGCCCATGCACCGAGCAAACTTAAAGCTACTTTAAATGCTGTAAGAAACCAATATCCTGATAGAAGTATTGTAGCTATCTTTGAACTACATACTTATAGTAGCCTTAGTGCAGAATTCCTTAGCCAATATGAAGGTAGTATGGATGATGCTGATAAAGCAGTAGTATTTTATTCCAAACATGCTCTGGAGATTAAAAAATTGAAACCTTTACCTATAGAAGCAGTAAAAGAACATTTTAGAAGAGAAGATTTAGTCGTTATGAACAACAGAGATGTACTGGAAAACTGGCTTAGGGATATTGATCTGAAAAATACTATACTGCTTTTTATGAGTAGTGGAAATTATGATGGAGTAGATGTCCGTACATTCGCCGCAGAATTATTGAGCAAATAAATTATTATCATGAACATTCAATTGTCAAGACCCATAGCTTTTTTTGATCTGGAAACAACCGGTATAAGCATTAGTACGGATAAAATAGTAGAGATTGCAATCGTAAAAATAATGCCTGATGGATCAAAACTAATTAAACGTAAACTCATTAATCCTGAAATGCCCATCCCTCAGGGAGCTTCTGAAATACATGGAATAACAGATGAGATGGTGAAAGATGCCCCAACATTTAAACAGGTAGCCAACGAAATAAAACAATTTCTGGATAACTGTGATTTAGCAGGCTATAACAGTAATCGGTTTGATGTGCCATTACTGGTGGAAGAATTTTTAAGAATTGATCTTGACTTTACTATTGATGGAAGAAAGTTGTTGGATGTTCAGAAAATATTTCATAGTATGGAACAAAGAACGCTTTCTGCTGCTTATAAATTTTATTGCAACAAACCTTTAGAAGATGCTCACAGTGCCGAAGCAGATGCCTCTGCTACATGGGAAATACTGGATGCTCAACTGGAAAGATACAGTCAGTTGGGCAATACTATTGAAAGTATAACGAAGGTGATAGGAGAAGAAGATATTGTGGACTTTGCACGCAGATTTGTAAAAGAAAAAGGAGTAGAAGTGTTCAATTTTGGAAAACATAAAGGGAAGTCAATATTACAGGTGTTAAAAGAAGAACCACAATATTTCGACTGGATGATGAAGGGTGATTTCCCATTACATACTAAACAAAAACTGAAAGAAATTTTCCAACGTAATATGTTAAAAAAGGGGTAATCCCAAATTGTTAATAAATATTAAGAATCTCAGACTGAATTTTTTATTTAATTTGTATAAATAAAGCATATAAATCAAGCTTGGAAAAGTTAGTTATCATACCAACATATAATGAAAAAGAGAATATAGCAGCTATCATTGAAGCTGTATTTTCTTTAAATTTAAACTATCATATATTAATAGTAGATGATGGCTCACCTGATGGTACAGGAGATATTGTAAGAGATAAAATACAACAATATCCAAAACAACTATTTATTGAAGAAAGATCAGGTAAACTTGGACTTGGTACTGCTTATATACATGGCTTCAGATGGGCGCTTAGCCAGGGATATCAGTACATTTTTGAAATGGATGCTGATTTTTCACATAACCCAAATGATTTAGAAAAATTGTATCTTGCCTGTAAGGATGACAAAGGAGATGTATCTGTTGGCAGTAGATATGTAAAAGGTGGTCAAGTGCTTAACTGGCCTTTGGACAGGCATATTTATTCAAGAGGAGGAGCTATTTATACAAAAATTATAACATGGTTACCAGTTAATGACCCTACAGCTGGTTTTGTTTGTTATAAAAGAGATGTATTAAATGCAATTGATTTCAACAATATGAATTTTGTTGGATATGCATTTCAGATAGGTATGAAATTTGTTGCCTGGAAACTTGGATTTAAAATAGTAGAAGTACCTATTACTTTTCAGGATAGAAAGACAGGCGTTAGTAAGATGTCGAAAGGGATTATTTTTGAAGGTATCTTCGGTGTATTGAAAATTCAAAGACAAAGCTGGAGTAAACATTTTACAAAAAAATTAAGCTCGAACGTTACTCTAAACTAATTATCAGGATATTTTCTGCATATTTCGGATTTTCATTTCCATGAATTATTTATTTTTAAACGTCTTTATTTATAAAGAATAGCATTTATTATACAATATTGCATTTGTTTAATCGTTTATAGGGGAGGTTTAATGATCATTTCAAGGGGATAATTTTGAAGAGGATAAAATAATAAAAGTTGTTTAGTAATAAACTTAATTTTGAATTTCCTAATTTCATCCTGGTCATTACATTCTTAGTTGAATTAAATCTGGTATGAAAATTGCAGATATTTTTCATACATAAATTTAAAAAGTGAGATAATGTCATTGAAGTAGTACTAGTAATATTATGAAAACAGTATATAAAATTATTGCTCTTTTGGTATTTTCGTATACTCTACAGTTTTGTGCAAAATCTGTAGAGTATAATTCTACTACTACAACTGGCACTGGCACTGGCTCAGGTTCAGGTTCTACCGGCCCTAGTACGTCTAATCCAGCTTCAACTCCTTATTCTGCAGGTCAGGCAGGTGTTTATAACCCTGCTGATACCACAAAGAAAGATACTTCAAAATCTAAAGTACCAGCTTTAAGTATAACATATACCAGAACTTCTCCTTGCTCTTCAACAGGCGAAACTTTCAATTTCGTATGTACGCCAAATAGTTATGTACCTACTAGTGCTACATATACCTGGTATTTGGGAGACGGATCTGTAAAATATACACAAACAGTTTCTGGTTATTCTTATACTTATGCCAATAGTTATACTGTTGTTGTTCAGGCATTTTACGGAGGAGTATTAGTAGCTACAAAAGATACTATTATCAAGGCTTATGGAACAATTTATGTGAAGCCTAAAGCCTCCTTTACTATTACACAACCTTTAAGTACCAACCAAAACTATATTGTATGTACCAATACAACCCAGTCGAATGTAACTTATAAAAATTTATGGACATTTGGGGATACTCAAACTTCTATTGCAAGTAGTCCTACACATACTTATAGTACATTATTAACCAATCAGACTTATACAGTTTCACTTACCACTACAGCCGATAGTACTGGTTGTACAGATACCATTTCTCATTTCATAACTATAAATGGAGTAGCTGTTACTCCTTCCTGCAGTATAAGTTATACAGAACATGATTCCTGTGGTCCAGGTAAAGAAACTTTTAATTTCTCTGCAAATGTTGTAGGTGCTCCAACCGGAAGTACTTATAACTGGAGTTATGGTGATGGAATTAATGATTTAGGTTCTTCAGTTACACATCAATACACAAATCCATCAAATTACAATGTTTCACTTACCATCAGTAATAGTTCAATTACATGCTCTCAGATTGTTAAAGCAAATGGAGTAAATAATTTCCCAACTGCAAATTTCACGTATACTGTAAATTCAGCAGGTAATACATTCAATTTTCAAGATAGTACTATATTGAAGTCGGGTAGTATTCAAGCTTATTTCTGGGATTTTGGCGATAGTACTCAGGCTCATGTATCCAATCCTACTCATACCTATGCTAAAGGAACAGTTGCATCGGTTAAAACAGTCTTATATGGTGTACAAGCGTCTAATAATTGTGTAAGTAATATTACAAAAACTGTTTTTGTACCTTCTTTATAAATACTTTATTTGTTTTATATGCAAACTAAAATTTCAAATTATTTACTTTGGCAAATTCTGTCATTATTTTTATTATCTATCTTAATTATAGGTTGTAATAAAGTGATAACTACCAATACAACATCATCTGATACTACAACCAATACTAATAATCCTTTAAACAACGATACACTTACAGGTTATCCCAGAATTAAATTCTATACTGTAATGGATTATGGAGACGCTAAGGTAAAGGTTCAGCTAAATAATTTCACACCAATTACTATTGCAAAATATTATCCTTCCAGTCAATATTCTATTGCTAATATTGGAACTAATTCTATAACATTATATTATCCCGATACAACCACAACTTCTGTTTTAAATATGAATGTTGATTTATTAAGTGGTTGTTACTATTCCTGTTTCTTTTACAGAGTTGGATATGAGTGGAAGTTAAGTCTTGTTAAAGATGATCTTTCAGCTCCTAAACTAGCTGCTAATGCTAAAATAAGGCTACTTGATTTCAGAACACAAGCTTATTTTGACTATGTAAATATCAGGGTTTTTAATACTTCTCTAGACGAAAAGTATTATTATGAACGTAATTTTTTGGATCATGAAACCTATTCAGGTAATACGTTGTTTAACGAAATAACAGGAGGGGCACTTTATCATATAAAAGTATTTAACGATACCTCCAATTTAAAACAAAGAGACAGTATAACATTTACTCCAGGTAAAATATATTCCATTGTTTTAATGACTCCTTCTACTGATTCGCCTTCAGCAGCATTAAATGATATTTGGCCTGATGTGTATCAGCATAATTAATTGTCTTTAAATTCAGCTTTTAGTTCATTTGTCAGCAAATCAACTTCTCTTAGTTTCAATTTGATAAGTTTGCCTGATTAAACATTTCAAATTGAAAAATTAGCATTTAATTTTAATCTATTTTGACATCAATTATCTTTTTAATATTTCAATTTGTTAAAATCTACTTACAAATTTATTGTCGATATGTCAATTTAATTAAAAAATAATAAATTAACATGTTATGAATAGGGTATAGGCATTATTTTTGATGTACTCAAGTAATAATGAAAGCAATTTTCAAGAACATTTCAATTAAATTATTCATAGGATTAATGGCTATACAGGTTATTAACCTTAGTATTGATTCTGTTGATTTTGATCCATTGGAGAGTACTAATAATAGCAGCTTCAACTTCAATTATTTTAATTCTCTTGTCGAATATGTATCAGAGTCAGTTATGGGATATGTAAATGCTTTCCCTGAATATCAGAATGAGTCTAATCAAAACAAGTCTCAGCTTAATGGTAAACACATATCTATTAAACTATATCAGACTGAAGTTATTGTTTACCTAACTCAAAACGAAATAATTAGTAACAATTATACTTCTGAAACAAAAGACAGATATAAATATCTGTTCTTTGAGGAAATAAATCCTCCCCCACCTCAGGTATAATATTATTTACAACGATTCTGCCATTTATTGTTCTATAGTTTTTTATAAAAACTGTAGAGATGAATTATTATATGTATTTAATATATTATACTAAAACTACTAAAATATGCGTGTTTTAATTCGATGTCTTTTAATCGTACTTACTGTTGTTGAATTCAGTAGTTCATTATCAGCACAATCAAAAAATCTATTCAGAGATACTATGAAAATCAGCCTTGATAGTGCTGAATCTATCTTTCTGAGAAACAATTTCCAGTTGCTTGCTCAACGCTATAATGTGGATGCACAGAAAGCATTAGTCATTCAGGCAAAGTTATTGCCTAATCCAAATTTTTCTTTATCAAGAGGACCATTAATTCCTATATACGATCCGAGCTCTCAATATCCTCATTCCAACTTCTTTAGTAATGGAGAAACTTCTGTTAGTGTTTCTCAATTGATACTACTTGCAGGTAAAAGGAATAAACAAATAAAACTTGCTGAGGCTAATGTAAAACTGGCCGAAGCACAGTTTTTTGATCTCATCAGAACATTGAAATATACTTTAAGGACTAATTTCTTCAATATTTATTATCTACAGCATTCTGCTAAAGTGTATGATAAAGAAATACAGTCGCTTCAAAAGGTAGTAGCTGCTTTTAATCAGCAGGAAGGTAAAGGATATATTGCTGAAAAAGAAGTGATAAGAGTAAAAGCACAATTGTATAGTTTACAAAGTGAATACAATGATCTTATCAATCAGATTAACGATACTCAAAGTGAATTAAGGTTGATTTTACAGGTAAAGAATGTAAGTATCGATCCAATAGTAAATGATAGAACAGTTGATATTCTTAGTCCCGATAAATATCCTGTAAGTATATTAATTGACAGTGCATTTAAAAGCCGTACTGATTTGAAAATTGCCAGAACCAATACTGATATCAGCAAAATAAATTATGATTATCAGAAGGCGCTGGCTGTTCCCGATCTTACAGCGGCAATTTCTTATGATAAACAAGGTAGTTATGCTGCCAATTTATTTTCTGCCGGAGTGTCTATAGATCTTCCTGTTTTCAATAGAAATCAAGGAAATATAAAATCATCAAAGTTTATGATTGATTATAATCTTAATACACAGAAAAACACTGAAGCAACCGTAGAAGAACAGATTTCAAGGGCTGTTCAAAAGGCTTATGACAACGATAGATTATATCATAATATAGATAATAAATTTACTAATGACTTTGATAAAATGCTGAATGAAGTATTTCTGAATTATGAAAAAAGAAATATTGGCTTACTCGATTTTCTGGACTTCTACGATTCATACAAGCAAAATACTTTGCAGATAAATTATATCAGATACAACAGACTTCAAATATTTGAAGACCTTAATTTCTATACCGGCACAAATTTCTATAATTAATAAATGAACTTATACATGAAAAATATATCAATAATAAAACAAGCAAACTATTTAATTCTGTTCTTTTTATTTATAATAACAAGTTGTACAAATGAAAAAGAAACAACTCAGGGAAGAACGGCATATACTATACCGGATTCTTTAATGAAACAGATTATTATAGACACTGTAAACAGATGTCCATTAGTGAATTCTATTTCACTTACCGGTAGTGTAGATTTCGATCAGGATCATCAGGTTAATATATATCCGATGGTAAGTGGTAATATTCAGGATGTAAAGGTTCAGATTGGTGATTATGTACAGCAAGGTCAGGTACTTGCAGTAGTGAAAAGTAGTGAAATGGCAGGTTATAGTAATAACCTGATTATTGCAGAAACGAATGTTAAATCTACTAAAAAACAATTAGAAGCTGCTCAGGATATGTATAAAAGTGGTTTATCATCAGTGTTGGATGTAACTACTGCACAGGTAAATTACGATCAGGCAATTGCACAACTGGAAATGGTTAAAAGAGTGCTTAAAATAAATGGTAATAATACACAGGGTGATTATATTATAAAAGCACCAATCAGTGGTTTTATAGTACAGAAAAACATTACCAATAATACCGTTATCAGAGCCGATAATGGCAACAATATTTTTACTATTTCCGATTTGAAAGATGTATGGATTCAGGCTAATGTATATGAATCGAATATCAATAAAGTACATCTTGGTGATTCAGTTCAGATAACTACACTTTCATATCCTGGCAGAATTTTCAGGGGTAAAATAGATAAAATGACTAATGTACTGGATCCTACCAATAAAGTAATGAAAGTGAGGATAATATTGCAGAATGCTGATTATGCATTAAAGCCTTTAATGTTCACCAGTGTTAAGGTAATCAGTCAGGAAAATAAGGAAACTATCTGTGTATCCAGCAATGCACTGGTATTCGATAACAGCCGTTATTATGTATTGAAATATTCAGGTAAAAATACGGCTGATATAACACCTGTTACAGTACAAAGCATTTTTGGAAATAAAGTATATTTATCAGATGGTGTAAATGTTGGTGACAAGGTTATTGCATCTCAAACCTTATTGATCTATGATGCATTAAATAATTAATCCCCTTAAATCAATATTATGGTTAAGCTAATTAAAAATATTATAGCGTTTTCGCTTAAGAATAAATACTTCATTATTGCATCTTCTGTTATACTGGTTGCATGGGGTATATATGTTTTTATGGATATGCCGATTGAGGCATTTCCCGATGTTACCAATACAGAGATAAGTATCATCACACAATGGCCAGGCAGGAGTGCAGAGGAGGTAGAAAAGTTTGTAACTATTCCTGTGGAGATAGCTATGAACCCTGTTCAGCACAAGATCAGTCTACGGTCTTCTACCATCTTTGGTCTTTCTTATGTAAAGATTATTTTCGATGATAATACCAAGGATCCTGAGGCAAGGCAACAGGTAATGAATCTGTTGCAGAATGCTACATTACCTGGTGGTGTTCAGCCTGCTGTACAGCCTCCTACGGGTCCTACAGGTGAAATATTCAGGTATACCTTAAGAAGTAAGGTAAGAGATGTAAGAGAACTGAAAACAATTCAGGATTGGGTAGTAGACAGACGTCTGAGGGCAGTTCCTGGTGTAGGGGATATCAATAGTTTTGGTGGTAAAACCAAATCGTATGAGATAAAGGTTAATCCGGGCAAACTCACTTCATTAGGTATTACACCCCTTGATGTATTTACTGCTGTACAAAAGACTAATATCAATATTGGTGGTGATGTTATTATTCAAAACAATCAGGCCTACGTAGTGAGGGGGATTGGTTTGTTGAATGATATTAATGAAATCAAAAATATTGTAATAGCCAGTAACAATGGAGTGCCTGTTCTGGTGAAGGATGTGGCTGAAGTAGAAATATCCAATATCCCTCGATTAGGTTGGGTTGCCCGTGGTGATGGATTGTATGATTCCACCGGTAAAAGAAGTATTACCGATGAGACAGATGTGGTAGAAGCCATCATTGTGATGCGTAAAGGAGAAAATGCCACCAAAGTAGTTGAAGCTGTTAAGAAACAGATTGATAAACTGAACAATACAGTTCTGCCTGCCGATACTAAAATAGTTCCTTATTACGATAGATCCGATCTGATAGAATATGCTACCCATACTGTTTTACACAATCTGATAGAGGGTATATTGCTGGTGACTTTCCTGGTGTCATTGTTCATGTTCAACTGGCGTACTACGCTGATTGTATCGCTCATCATCCCTATGGCATTGTTGTTTGCCTTCATTTGTCTGAATCTGATGGGTATGTCGGCAAACCTGCTGTCTCTTGGTGCAGTTGACTTTGGTATCATTATAGATGGTGCTGTGGTGATGGTGGAGGGGATGTTTGTTATACTGGATCATGAGGCTATTAATATGGGAATGGATAGGTTTAATAAGGTAGCCAAATTAGGATTGATAAAAAATAACGGAGCACAGTTAGGTAAGGCTATATTTTTTGCTAAAGTTATTATCATTACCGGTCTGTTACCCATCTTCGCATTTCAGAAGGTAGAAGGAAAAATGTTCTCTCCATTAGCCTATACATTAGGCTTTGCTTTATTAGGAGCACTGATCACTACATTAACTTTAGTGCCAGTATTAATCAGTATTTTATTAAAGAAAAATGTAAAGGAAAAACATAACCCTATAGTACATCATCTTACAGCATTTATGCTGGATGGATTTATGGGAGCTTTCAAAAGAAGAAAAATTGTCATTCCAATTGCATTAATGATAATGGTTGCTGGTCTGTATTCTTTCAAATATCTTGGATCCGAATTTTTACCGGAGTTAAATGAAGGTTCTATCTGGCTTCGTATTCAAACACCTTATAGTATTTCATTGAATAAGTCGGTGGAAATATCAGCCGAGGCAAGGAAAATTCTTTTACAATTTCCACAAGTAAAACATGTTGTTTCTCAAACAGGTCGTCCAGATGATGGTACTGATGTGGCAGGGTTTTATAACAATGAGTTTTCGGTAATGTTGTATCCTGAAGCAGATTGGAAACCACATATTACAAAGGAAGAATTAATAGAACAAATGAATAAAAAATTGTCTGTTCTTCCGGGTGTTGATCTGAACTTCTCTCAACCGATCATGGATAATGTGGAAGAGGCTGTGTCGGGGGTTAAAGGTTCTATTTGTGTAAAAGTTTATGGCGACTCTCTGAACTATATGGAGAGTAAAGTAGATGAAATAAACAATATTCTGAAAGGGGTAAAGGGTATTGAAGATCTGGGGGTAATTCATAATATAGGCCAACCCGAACTGGATATTAATCTTGATCAGCAGAAGATGGCACTTTATGGTGTAGCCACTGCCGATGCCAACTCTGTTATAGCAATGGCAATTGGTGGTCTTACAGCTTCTACTTTGTATGAAGGTATCAGAACCTTTGATATCAGAATAAGACTGCCGGAAGAATTCAGAAAAACGCCGGAGGATATTGGTAACTTACTGGTTCCTACACAAACCGGTTCTAAGGTGCCTGTGAAAGAGATTGCAGATATAACGCTGAAAACCGGACCATGTCTGATATTCAGAGATGATAATGAAAGATATTCTGCCCTTAAGTTCTCCATCAGAGGACGCGACATGGGTAGTGCTATTAAAGAAGCTCAGCAAAAAGTGTCTGAAAAAGTTCACCTTAAACGAGGCTATACAATGGAATGGCAGGGTGATTTCGAGAATCAGCAGAGAGCCCAGAAAAGATTGTTGCAGGTAGTACCTATCAGTCTGGCTTTAATCTTCCTGTTATTGTTTACTATGTTTGGTAATTTCAAAGATGCAGGTCTCGTATTCCTCAATGTACCTTTTGCGATAGTAGGGGGTATAGCAGCATTGCTTATAACCGGTACTAATTTCAGTATCTCAGCAGGTATTGGTTTCATTGCTTTGTTTGGTATATGTATTCAGGATGGTGTGTTGCTAATAACTGTGTTTAAACAGAATATTGATAAAATACATGGCAAATCAAGTTCTTTGTATCATGCCATCAGACTTGGAGTGAATTCCAGAATAAGACCTGTAATGATGACTGCTTTAATGGCCGCTATAGGATTGTTTCCTGCAGCCATTTCACATGGTATAGGCTCCGAAAGTTCAAGGCCTTTGGCACGTGTTGTAATAGGTGGTATACTTTGTGCCATGATCTTCTCTTTATGGGTATTTCCATTGATATTTGCCTGGAGTTATAAAGGAATAAATGAGCAGTCAAAAACACACTTTCTGGATGATGAATTAACTAAAGAAGATCCAAGTATTAAAGAATAATAGTGTGTGTTGTTTAAGTTGATTATTAGCCTGCAAATTGCTACTGATCATCTGATACAAACAACTAATTTATCAATGATAAAAAAGACCTCAGTAATCTTAATTGCTGAGGTCTTTTTCTTTGAAGAATATTCATTAATTCCAGATCAATCTTCGGATTTCGATTTAATAACTACAGTTACATGTTTTGATAGCATTTGTGATTTGTAATAATATTTTTGTTGTATAATAAGCTTTGAATTAATATTAAGGACTTTTATCTCTCACTAAATTCGATTTAAACTATACGATATTGATCTTAATTATTCTGCCATAAGAAGTTGTATTTAAGTTGATAAATACACCAGTTAAAGGAGATTATAATCTGAAAACATCCTTGTATTTTTGTCAATGACTACTCTTTTAGCCCAAAATCTTGGAGCGGAAATGATTTCCGCTATAGCATTTATAAATTCCGCTATAGCTTTTTTGATTTCCGCTATAGCTTTTGCAGTTTCCGCTATAGCTTTTAAAATTTCCGCTATAGCGTATTTTATTTCCGCTATAGCTTCTGCGGTTTCCGCTATAGCTTTTACAATTTCCGCTATAGCGTATTTTATTTCCGCTATAGCTTCTGCAGTTTCCGCTATAGCTTTTGTCATTTTCGCTATAGCTTTTACAACATTCTCTTTAGCTTTTTATCTTAAAATAAGAGGAAAATAAGTGTTGTTGATGGCAATCCTGAATTTATTGATGAGGGCAATTATAAGGTCATAAAAAAAGAGGACACCCATCAGATATCCTCCTTTTAAATATCTTAATAAATTCACTAGCTTAATGTAACCAGATCCTTTACTGTTCTGGTTTCCAGTACACTCAGCGAAGCATCCCTTACTTCACACATGATTACATTCAGTCCACAATGTTTTTCCTCGCAATTCTTACATTTCTGATAAAAATGAAGACTGGCACATGGCAACAATGCAATAGGTCCCTCAATAGTTCTGAGAATCATGGCTATAGTTATTTCTTCAGGCTTCATACTGAATGTATAACCCCCACCTTTTCCTTTCTTACTGTTTAAGTACCCTGCCTTGCGAAGGGTCAGTAAAATGTTCTCCAAAAACTTCAATGATATTTTTTTATTTTTTGAAATTTCTGAAATTAAAATAGGCTCAGAAGAGTTTTTTTCCGCCATATACATAAGTGCTTTGATGGCATACTGTGTTTTTTTAGACAACATATCTGTATTTTTTAAATCGTTATCCAAAATAAATCTTTACATATAAGTAAAAATATGTTACTTTGGTCTCCAAAAATAATGAGAAAATGATTAAAAAAGTTGCTTTTTTATTTTGTTTGATCACTTTGGGGGCTTTTAGCCTCAAAGCACAGTTCAAAATACCCAGGTTTTTCGTTGGTTTTCATGGTATATATGCACAACCACAGGATGATAAAATGACTGCTAATTATCATTATGGAATAGGGGTAGATGCTGAAGGGGGCTTAGGTTTTGGTAAAACAATGATTACATGTTCTGTTGGGTATTTAAACTTTACGGCAAAAGATAATACCAGTGGTTCTCTGTCTTTTATTCCTATTGAAGCAGGTATCAGACGATACTTTTTATTGGGTTTGTTTGCAGATGCAAAAGCCGGAGTAGGTGTGCAGAGTATTCCCAATAAAGCTTCGGATGTTCCATTGGATAATTCCGCTAATCTGATGTATGAACTAGGTGGAGGATTTAAAGTAATGGGTATAGAAGCTATAATAAATTATGCTTCCTGTAAAAACAGTAATGGTAATGCAGCTACCTGGAGTAATAACTTTTTATTTAAGATAGGTTATTGCTTAAAATTGTAATCCGTATAAAAGTCATTTTTTTATTCCAATATTCTTGTAACCTTTGCAAATAAATTATAACGCATACGCGTAAAAAACGAATTAATTATGTCGGCTATTTCTAAATCAGTTTTGGCAGTAATATTAGGAGGAGGTGCAGGATCCAGATTGTACCCGTTAACTGCAAGCAGAAGCAAACCTGCTGTGCCAATTGCAGGTAAATACAGACTGGTGGATATTCCCATCAGCAATTGTATAAATAATAATGTAAACAGAATGTTTGTGTTGACACAATTCAATTCTGCTTCATTGAATAAACATATTAAGAATACGTATCATTTCAGTGCTTTCAGTTCTGGTTTCGTTGATATTCTGGCGGCCGAACAAACCCCCGATAATCCGGGCTGGTTTCAGGGAACAGCCGATGCTGTAAGACAATCGTTACGACATATTTCCAATCTGGAATTTGACTATATTCTTATTCTAAGCGGGGATCAGTTGTATCAGATGGATTTTACCAGTATGATTGAAGAACATCAGAAAAGTAAATCTGATATTTCCATAGCAACTATACCGGTAACGGCTTCAGAAGCTACAGAATTCGGGATAATGAAAACCAATGAAGAAAGTATTATTACTTCTTTCATTGAAAAACCTGATTACGATGTATTGCCCGACTGGATAAGTGAAACCGGTGAGTATATGCAATCGTCCGGCAGAAACTATCTGGCATCTATGGGTATTTATATCTTCAACAGAAAAGTATTAAATACATTACTGAAGAATCTTCATCCCAATGCTACAGATTTTGGTAAAGAAATTATACCAAATTCAATACATGAATTTAAGGTAAGCAGTTATCAGTACAATGGATACTGGACCGATATAGGTAATATTCATTCTTTCTTTGAAGCTAACCTAGCATTAACGTCAGAAATACCTGCATTCAATCTTTTCGATCATCACAATGTAATATATACAAGGGCAAGAATGCTGCCTCCTGCTAAAATCAGTGGCACAACTCTTGAGAGTACATTGATAGCCGAAGGGTCTATTATTAATGCCAGCAGACTTACAAAATGTATTGTAGGAATTCGTTCCAGAATAGGACATGGTACCACTATTAATGATTCGTATATAATGGGTAACGACTTTTATGAAACATTGTCTGATATGGATGAAAATGCATTAAATGGCATACCTAAATTAGGGATTGGAGAAAGATGCCATATTAAGAATGCTATCATCGATAAAAACTGTCGTATAGGTAATGATGTAAGGATAAATGTTGGCGGAGATCTTGCCGATACTGATCATCAGTTGTACGTTATTAAAAACGGAATTGTAGTCATTAAAAAAGGTGCAATTCTTAACGATGGATTTACTTTGTAGTGTATTATTAAACTATAATTTATAACTACAATATCAAATAAGAGTAATTACTGAATTTATCTTCTATAAGATCAAAAAATTAAAGCAATTGATACTATTTCAATTGCTTTAATTGTAATTAGAAACAGCTATAAATAAACTTTACAAATGGATATTTCAATTAATACACCTGCATTGTTATTTCCTGCAATTAGTCTGGTAATGCTGGCTTATTCCAACCGGTTTCTGGCATTGGCAAACAGAGTAAGAGCGCTTAGGGAGGGATACCAGAAAGGGGATAGAACCGATATAATTCATGGCCAGATCAGAAATATACGCTACAGACTAAAACTGATTAAATATATGCAGGGATTTGGAGGGTTTACATTTCTCGGATGCCTGTTCTGTATGTACTTTATTTATATGAATCAGGAATTTATGGCTCATACTACATTCGCATTATCTATGATTTCTCTTGGATGTTCACTTACTTTGTCGTTATTGGAAATTAAACATAGTACAAGAGCCATCGAACTGGAATTAAGCGATATTGAAGGGTTAAATGATCCAACAGTTGTTGATTATATTAAAAAGAAATTTGACAAAGACTAAGTTTTCCTGACAATACGTGACTGAATTATTAACTTCGTTCCAAATTTTAGTAAAATGCAAGAGAGCATGCTTAGTAAAATAGATAAAAACAAACTTCCAAAACATATTGCCATCATCATGGATGGAAATGGAAGATGGGCGGAAGAGCAAGGACAGGACAGACTGTTTGGTCATTATAATGGGGTAAAAAGTGTAAGAGATATTGTAGAAGGAAGTGCTGAACTGGGAATAGAATATTTAACCCTGTATGCATTCAGTACAGAGAACTGGGACAGACCAGAAGACGAGGTAAATGGCCTGATGTCTTTACTGGTAGAAACAATCAGAAAGGAAGTTCCTACATTAAATAAGAATAATATAAAACTGCATGTAATAGGGGAGATAAGCATGCTGCCACAATTTGCAAAAGATGAACTGGCAGAAGCCATAAGACTTACTGAAACCAATACAGGATTGAATCTGATAATGGCATTGAGTTATAGCAGCAGGGTAGAAATAGTTTGTGCCGTTAAGAAAATAGCGGAAGATGTAAAGGCAGGTATCCTTGATGCTAATACAATTAATCATCAAGTTTTCAATAGCTATTTATTTACACATAATTTTCCTGATCCTGAACTAATGATCAGAACGAGTGGAGAGTATAGAATCAGTAATTTTTTATTGTATCAGATTGCGTATACAGAATTGTATTTTACCAATACCAGATGGCCTGAATTTAGAAAAGAACATTTATATACTGCAATAGTTGACTATCAGCAAAGAGAAAGAAGATTTGGGAAAACAGGACATCAACTCAAAGAAACAACAACAGAATAATGGAGTGAGTAGATAGGAGTGAGTAGACAGAATGATGTACAATAAAAAAGAGGGCTAAACTATTAATTTGTTTAGCCCTCTTTTTATATATTAACTTTATTAAACCTTTAAACGATTTAAACGTATTGAACGGTTTAAACGTTCTTCAAATCCAGTTTAATCTGTAATTCATCAAATTGTTTTGCATCAATTGTAGAAGGAGCATCAAGCATTATATCTCTGCCGGAATTGTTCTTAGGGAAGGCAATAAAGTCTCTGATACTTTCGCTGCCACCCAATAAAGCACAAAGTCTGTCGAATCCGAAAGCAAGACCACCATGAGGTGGTGCACCATATTCAAATGCCCCTAACAGGAATCCGAATTTATGGTTTTGTTCTTCTTCATCCATACCCAGGGCTTCAAACATTCTTTCCTGTAATTGTCTCTGAAAAATACGGATAGATCCACCACCTATTTCATTGCCATTCAATACCATATCGTAAGCATTAGCTTTGATATTGGCATAAGGATGTTCCAGATATTTTGCTGCATCGGTAATAACAGGAGAGGTGTTAATCATCGTGTCGATATCACTTGGTTTAGGTGATGTGAAAGGATGGTGACGAGCAACCCAACGGTTTTCTTCTTCTGCATATTCAAATAATGGGAAGTCCAGTACCCATAGAAGTTTAAATTCAGTTTCTTTTCTTAAACCTAAGCGTTTGCCCATCTCTAATCTAAGCTCACTGGTGGCTTTTCTGGTCCTTTCTTCTGCTCCGGCAAGGATTAGTATCAAATCGCCTTTCTGAGCCCCTGTAGCGTCTGCAATGGCCTTTAATCTTTCTTCACTGTAAAACTTGTCTACACTGCTTTTGTATGTGCCATCGGTATTTACTTTTATGAATACAAGTCCTTTCATTCCAATCTGAGGACGTTTAACCCATTCTGTTATTTCATCAGTCTGTTTGCGGGAGTATTCACTGCAACCAGGAACGGCAATTGATATTACGGTTTCAGCTTCATCAAATACTTTAAAGTCAACACCATTAACTAAATCAGCTTTATCGGTTTTTGAAACATAAACTGAAGCAGGTTTTTTGATGTTGAGTAATTCCATTCCAAAACGAATGTCCGGTTTATCATTACCATAGTTCCACATAGCATCTTCCCAGGTCATTCTGGCAACAGTTTCTGTGTAATCTATATTTCTGACATCTTTGAAAATACGTTTTACTAAACCTTCAAACATATTCAGAATATCTTCCTGTTCTACAAAACTCATTTCACAGTCAATCTGAGTAAATTCTGGTTGTCTGTCGGCACGTAGATCTTCATCTCTGAAACATTTTACTATCTGATAATAACGGTCGTAACCACTTACCATCAATAATTGTTTGAAAGTCTGAGGACTTTGAGGCAGTGCATAAAATTGTCCTGGATTCATTCTGCTTGGCACCACAAAATCTCTGGCTCCTTCGGGAGTAGATTTGATTAAGAAAGGAGTTTCTATATCCATGAAATTATTCTCATGAAGATAATTCCTGGTGCTTCTTCCTACAGCATATCTAAGTTCAATATTTTTCTTAACAGCATTTCTTCTTAAATCAAGATAACGGTATTTCATTCTGATATCATCACCACCGTCAGTTTCATCCGTAATAGTAAATGGAGGAACTTCCGATTTATTCAGAATTTTATAGGAACCAACATTGATTTCAATCTCTCCTGTCGGAATATTCAGATTCTTGTTACTTCTTTCTTTTACTATACCGGTAACCTGAATTACAAATTCACGGCCAAGAGGTGAAGCGTCAAGTATTTTGGTAAGTTCTTCACCCAATAATAATTGAGTTATTCCATAACGATCTCTGAGATCGATGAAAGTAATACTACCAAATTTACGAATGGTCTGAACCCATCCGGCAAGGGTAGTTTCAGTTTCAATCTGACTTAATCTTAATTCTCCGCAGGTGTGTGTACGATACATTATTATCTGTTTGTAGTTGCTATGTTTTAAATGGGTGGCAAATATAAGCTATCGAAATAAGGGTACTTAACAAAATTTATTCTTTTAGGGTATATTTAAATGACTAGTTGAAGTCTTGATATTTATTAAAAGCCAATAATTCTATGTAGATTCCACTAATTCAGTTATAATAAATGCAGTTTAAATAAGAGAATAATGGTTTATTATTAATAAAATTGAAAGGCTTATATAAAAAAAGAAGAGTGCTGAATAATGAAATTCAACACTCTTACTTAAGGTTATAATGAAAGCTTCTTATTGAACGGAGATAGTTTTAGTAACTCTAGTTGCGCCATTTGTCATCTCAAGTTGATAAATACCTGGTTTGATATTAGGTAATGTCATTGTTTGAGATAATGAAGAATTTTGCATATTTACAGGAGTAGTAGAAACTAATTGTCCGTTAATGTTATAAATATTGATAGCATACTGACCAAGTTCAAATCCATCAAGTTGTAAATTTAATTTTTGATTAGTTACCGGATTAGGGAATACAGTAATTCCGAATTTAAACTGACGGATAACTTTAACTACACTACTGTAATTAACAGAACCATCTTTATCGGTAGATTTAATTCTATAATAGTTAACACCATTTGCAGGAGTTTGATCAATCCATGAGTAATTACCATCATTTGCAGCAAATATTTTACCAATAGGAGAGAAGTTAATTCCATCTATAGATCTTTCAATAGAATAACTTACAGTGTTAACTTCAACTTCAGAAGACCAATTTACTTTAACTATGTTGCTAACCAGATTAGCGTTAATTGTAGCAAATCTTACAGGAAGAGGTAATACACTTTTGAAATAAACACTATCTATATCAAGTTGGTAACCTACAATACCATTTGTAACATCTTTAAATCTAACTCTTTTTGCAGTAGCTTGATTAATAACAATAGCGGTATCTACACAGCTGGCTGCAATAGTAATACTATCTAATGCATAAGTCCAGTTAGTTGTAAGAGCTGAAGTGTCAGCAGTCCACTGAATAATATAACGTTTGCTGGCAGTAACAGGACTTAAATGGATTTCTGCAATTCCTTTATCTACTATTGGAGATACAATCCATGGAATGGTTACTCCGTCAGTATATTTTAATGTTCTAAGGTGTCCAGCTCCATAATTAGCACATGGGGTACCGGTTGTACGGTATGCACCATATAATACCCAGGTTCCTGCATCACCTAATTCATATGTTGCAACGGCACCTCCTCCAGCAGGAGTACCCATACCTGGACCAGTAGAAGATGAGTTTAATTTACCAGTACTGTTGTTGAATCCTTCGCGCCAGTAAATTCCCCCTTGAGCTTTTACTGATGAATTAGAAAGTAGAGAAAATGTGCAAATTAAAATTGCAAGCAATGATCGAAAAGTAGCAATTGACTTCATAATGGCGTTTTTTATTTAATGTAATAATATTTTCAGAGTGTAAAGGTATTTCAATATTCCATATAAGCTGCATTGCACCTGCATTTTTCTACGCAAACGTTGTCAATTAATATTTTTGTTAGACAAAGTTTAATAGTAGCACAGATAAAATAAAATTACTATAATTGCATTTCTACTGATGATAAAAATTAATATTATAGTTATGAAATTGTTTTTAATGCTTTTGGCTATTTTACTGGTTGTTTCGAACAATTTATCTGCTCAATGCAAAAGTTTTAGAGTGAATGACAGAGGTGATACATTGAATTGTATAGATAATGATAATCATAAACAAGGTAAATGGATTAATCACTACGATCAGGTAAGAGGTGAACCAGGTTTTGAAGAAGAGGGAGAGTATAAGAACAATCTGAAAGAAGGAAAATGGCGTAAGTTTGATCTGGGGGGTGAACTGATAGCTATTGAAAATTATAAATGGGGAAATAAAAATGGTATTCAGCAGTATTTTTATCAGGGAGAAATTGAACATGAAGAAAGCTGGAGAGCTATTGATCCCGACAGAAAATATGATACTGTTGATGTACCAGATGTTAATGATCAGTATAAAGTATATCAGAAAGTAGTAAAGTTGGAGTCTTATGCAGTTAAAGAAGGTGTATGGAAATATTACAGGCCGGGATCTCTGTCACTCATTAAAACAGAAACTTATGTATTAGATAAATTACAGGTACCTAAGTCCGATTTTGTAACAAATCCTTCAGATACAGCAAAAACTAAGATTCCAGTTAAAAAAGTGGTTCCTGCACAAGTTAAAGAGTTTGAAAAAAAGAATTCAGGCAAGAAGTCTGTCAAGTATCAGGATGGCTCTACAGGCTATTAATCTTATTTAGTTAGTCTATTTAATAATCAGTTTTTTAGAATAAGGGAAAGGATAGTAATGAATCATTGTATGAAAAAACTGATTGGAATTTCAGTAAGCTTTTTTGTTTTTGTATGTATGTCTTTTGCTCAACGTACAAAAACTATTTTATTAGATAAGATAGAATCTAATTGTACAGCTACAAAAGTGGATTTTAAGGTAAGGGTAACTAATTTCACCAATATTACTTCCTTTCAGGGGGCTATTGGCTGGGATAACAGTATACTGAAGCTTGATTCACTATTTCTGAAATCCAGTAATTGTAATATAAAACTAGATGACTCCATTGCTGCCAGTATTCAACCGAATGATAATTATCTGAATTTTGTATGGTCCGATACAATACCTCATTCAGTACCCGATTCTTCTGTTTTGTTTTCATTAAGGTTTAGTATCAGCAACCCATCAAATAATCATTCACCTGTTTATTTTATCAGAAATGATTCTAACCTTTATTATATTCTGGAGATTGATACTTTTGATGTTGCAAATCAGATGATGTCTCCTGCTATTGATACTGCATTTTCAAATGGATATATCAGTTTTGCTGATTCTCCCGTAATAATCAATAAAGGCAATAAATTATTCTGTGTTGCTGCCTGTTCACCATCAGGGTATCAATGGTATTTTAATGGAAATCCTATACAGAATGAAACCTCCGGTTCTGTTTCTATTGCAGGTAATGGATTATATTCAGTTTCTGTATTTTATACCAGTGGCAACCGGTTAAACTCATTGCCTGTAAATATTGGCTCACCACCCGAATTAATCAGTTTTAATGCAGCAAGATTAAATAATGTTACCAGTCTTAAATGGGCTACCAATAAACCAGTTGGTACTACCTGGTTTAATATAGGCAGAAAAGTGAATGATGGTGAGTATAAAACAATTACAACTGTTAATGCTAAGGATAATTATGAATTATCGGAATTTACTTTTAATGATAATGATGTTTTAAGAGGTGATATATATTATCAGCTTCAGATAGTGAATCAGGATAATAAACAATATAGCAAGATAGTTTCGGTAAATATTAATAAGGAAAATGAATACAGAATTTATCCCAATACTACTAAAGATAAAATGAATGTGGAAGGGGAGAATATCAGTAAAATTGAAGTAATGGATAATTCAGGACGTGTTATATTACGAAAAAGATTTTCTGTAGTGTTTAATAATACTTCAAAAAGAATAATAGATATCAGTAAGCTTGAAAAAGGACTTTATGTAATGAAAATCTTTAATCTGGATGGTTCTGATAAAGTGGAGAAATTAGTAATTAACTGATTATCTGAACTTTAAACATTAATTCTGCCTTTAAATTGTCGGTTTAGTTTCTTTAGATTGTCATAATTAAAGAAATAATTACACAATAACATTGCTTTAGTAAATTTTATGGGTTCACACTTTATCTTTGAACCCACAATATTTCATTAATTAATTCTTGAGGTTATGAAAAGGATAATAATAGCATGTTTAGCATTAGTGTTGATTTCCACTATTCTGGAATCATGTGCGTCTGGCAGAAGCGGATGCCCTACAACTAATCCTAATTATTACAGAGGTCGCCGTTAGACTCTTTATATGAACTGGATTACACTGAACAAAGAGGTAGAACTGAGTAAAATTGTTGAACAATCTTTTATCAGACCTCAACTTATTTTCAAGCATAGTACCCGTTGCAGTATCAGTAGTATTGCTAAAGGCAGAATGGATAAGAGCGACGTAGATAAAGACTGCGATTGTTATTATCTGGATCTGATAGCTTTCAGAAATATTTCTGATCAGATTGCAGAAACCTTTCATGTACATCATGAATCTCCTCAGATATTATTAATCAGAAATGGTGAGTGTATTTATGAAGAAAGCCATAATGCCATAAGGCCCGATGATATCCTGGAGAACATTTCTCCTGTTAGTTAGATTATTTCCAAATTTTACTGAATGAAAAAAATAGCCATTATTGTTGCCGGTGGTGTTGGTACACGAATGGCTGCTACTGTTCCCAAACAATTCCTGCAGCTTCAGAATAAGCCTGTTCTCTGGCATTCAATTGCTGCTTTTGTCCATACTTTTCCTGATATTGAAATAATTTTAGTACTTCATCCTCAGTATCTGGAGGAAGGTAAGACTATTGCAAGTTCATTTGCCGGTACTCACCATATTAAATGTATAGCTGGCGGTATTACCCGTTTTCATTCTGTAAAGAATGGTTTGGCTTTGGTAGATGATAACAGTATTGTTTTTGTTCATGATGCAGTGAGATGTTTACTGACGCAACAATTAATTACTGACTGTTATAATCAGGCAATCGACAAGGGGAGTGCTATACCTGCTGTGGCTGCCACAGATAGTATCAGGATAGCAGAGGGAGACTCGTCCCGGATTGCTGATAGAAATAATATAAGACTGGTGCAGACTCCTCAGACATTTAAAAGCAGTATTTTACATACTGCATTTATGCAGGATTATCAGCTTTCCTTTACAGATGAAGCTACTGTAGCAGAAGCATCCGGACAAAAGGTGTTTCTGATAGATGGAGACTATAATAATATAAAAATCACCCGTCCTCTTGATTTGTTTATTGCTGAGAAAATATTAGATGAAAGACAACCTATCAGTTAAATTGTTCATCATCCATTGTCCGTCGCCCATTATTTGTGATATTGTATCAGGCCTTTCATAGGAGAAGCTATTACACTGCCAAAATCCAGTTCGAAACTACTGCACATTTCTTTTAATACATCCTGAAAGGCAAAGGCAACTCCACCCACAAAATATATAGGATGGGTCCAGCTTTCGCGGTATTTATATATATGGTGATAAAAGAATTCACTGAATCCGTCTTCCAGTATATTCTCTATCATATAATGCCCTCTGTTTTCGGCAAGGAAATGAGTGAATCCGGCCATATATCTGTTAGCCATTGGTTGTGTATACACGTTCTCAATTATTTCGTGAGGTGTGGTTACAAACTTGGCATCGAACCTTGATCTTAAATCTTCATCGAAAGTATTATATAAATAGTATCGGATAATAGTTTTACCCAGATAGGCTCCACTACCTTCATCGCCCAGAATGTACCCAAGGCTTGCATGGTTTTTTACAATCGTTTTGCCATTATAATAACAGGAATTAGATCCTGTACCCAATATGCATACTATTCCTTTTTCCTTTAAGCAAACTGCCCGGGCAGCCGCTACAAGATCGGTCTGTATATTCTGTTTAGCCTTTTTGAAAAAATGTTTTAGTGCCTTTTTTATCTTAGCTATATTATTAATATTGCTTAATCCCGTACCATAAAAATGTATTGTGTCTATTTCTTTCTTACCCAGGTTGGGTAAGAGTTCGGTTTCCAGTATCTGTATTATTTCCTCAACAGATGCAAAATATGGATTGATACCTTTTGTAAGTATCATCTTCTTCTTATTATTATCCAGCAGACACCATTCGCATTTGGTAGAACCACTGTCTGCAATTAATTGGATTGGCATGTTAGTTTTATTTGAAACAAATTTATATTTTATAATCTGTATTACGAAGAACTTTTTAAATTAGCATGAATCTGTGTGAGATATATTTGTTTCAATAGCATTGCATTGTATGGTAATCACTTATTATAATGTTATAGGTTTTGTTTGTGTTTCTGATGCAGTTTAATGGGAATATTTATTTTGCAAAATGTATTTATGACATTTGATTGCAATTAACCCGAAACCATTTTAAAAACATCATATAACCACTTGTTTATTCACTACTGTATTTCTTTCTCATCTCATAATATTTATTCTTTAACGAATTTAATGGATAGTTTTTACGGAATTATCGTTCAAAACAATACCTTCGCCGCCTTAAATAAAGTTCTTGAAGAATGATTAGCAGACGAATAATACGAGTAAAAGTGATGCAGTTTTTATACATTGCTGAAACAATGTATGATGGCAATTCGCCTAAAAATCCGAGGATTGAACTAAGGAAATCATTAGACAAGAGCCGCTCCTTACTGGCATTTTTACTTCACAATACTATTCAGATTGCTAAATATGCCGAAACATGGGCCTACAGCCGTGCACAGAAGAATATAGTAACCGAAGAAGACAGAAATATCAGTACCAAGGTAGCAGGCAATGAAATAGTATGGAAATTGCTGGAAAATAAAAGTTATCAGCGATTGGTTGCAGAGGAAAAACCTGAACTGATAACCGATAAGGCAGATAATGAATACATCAAGAAGTTCTTCCTGAAACTGCAGGAAACCGATATATACAAGCTGTATATTTATGACGATGGCAGGGTAAAGAGAGAAGAGATCAATATACTGAGTATTATTTTTAATGATTTAATGCTGCAGGATGCCAACTTTATTTCGTTGTGCGAAGAATTGTTTCCAAACTGGGACGATGATATAGAAATGCTGCAGGCAATCATTCTCTCCATTTTACAAAAGCCTGAAAAATATAATGTAGATGTACTGACTTCCGAGCAGAAATGGCAGTTTGCGATTACATTACTGGAAACCGTAATAGATAAGAAAGAATACCTGATGGAACTGATAGTGCCTAAACTGAAAAACTGGGAGGCCGACAGAATTGCTCTGGTAGACATGATCTTTATTAAAATGGGTTTAGCCGAATTATTATATTTCGAAACGATACCTACCAAGGTTACTATCAACGAATATATTGATCTGGCTAAGGAATACTCCACCAAACAAAGTTCTCAGTTCATCAATGGCATACTCGATACAATCCATAAAGAACTTTTAGCGGAAGGTAAAATACAAAAAGTTAGTTTTGTAAAAAAATAAATAGATATATGACAAAAATCAGACTACTGATTATTCTTTTGATTGTTGCTACAGGAATGGTTTCCTGCAAGAACAATGATCTGAAACCAAAGGATGCTATGAAGTCGGCATTCGATACAGCCAATTTTACAACGGTAAAATGGGTAGATTCTCTCAAGAACTTTGGTACTATCAAGAACGGAGAGAAAATAAAGCTGGAGTTTAAATGTATCAACAGCGGTACTAAGCCATTGATTATTACAAGTGCCCGTCCGGGATGTGGTTGTACCATTGCCGATTATACGCATAGCCCTATATTGCCCAATCAGCAAGGGGTGGTTACTGCTGAATTTAACAGTAAAAACTTTAGTGGAACCGTTAACAAAAGTATTATTGTCAATACCAATACAAAGAATGGTACCGAGCATATTCTGTATTTCACGGGAAATATAACAGGTGGTCCAAGCAACGATAAAACAATGGTGCCTACGCACGAAATAAGAAACGAAAAACATAATTAAACAATCAAATATGAACACAGTAATTTTAATGGCCGGCGGTGGTGCTCAACAAGGCGGCGGAATGCAACAGTTTTTTTTATTAGGTATGATCATGGTGGTTTTCTGGTTATTCATGATACGTCCTCAATCCAAAAAAGCTAAAGAACACAAGATATTTATCGAGAACCTTCAGAAAGGAGATAAAATTGTGACTACAGCAGGAATTCATGCTACAGTAAACAAGGTAAATGAAGATGGAACATTACAGATTGAAGTAAATCCGGGTTCTTATCTTAAAATGGAGAAATCTGCAATCAGTCAGGAGTGGACAGCAGCTATCAACAAGCCTGCTACCGAAACTAAATAATTTAATAAAAGTATCTGCTGTTTTGCCGATAGGCAATTCAATAAAAAGACTGTTGGTTAATGAATGAAAATCATTGGCTGACAGTTTTTTTTATTGGTATAACTTTTTAAATAAAACGGATAGATAATAGCCGGTATTTTTTAAGAACCTAAATAAAGTATTTATACTGTTTTGTACATTATTTAGTCTCTTAAACAAGTTATACTAATGTTAGCGGAAGTCAGACTACTGTTCGTATAAGTTATACTAATAGTAGTGTAACTTATACTAATGCTTAAACTACTTCCACTAACAATAGTATAAAGTATACTATTATCCGTTTAAGTTCTGCTAACGATAGTTTAAAGTCCGCGAATGCTAAAACTTGTTATACTAACATTAATATGAGTTCCGCGAACCCTGTTTTTCCCTAAAAATGAATGAAGTAAGAAAGAAATACAAGTGAAAGATATTTGGTTTGATGAGAAAATATTTGCCGGATGCGTATTGTATCTGCGAAGAATTACTGAATGATGATGGGTAATCTTTAGTTTATTCAGCTAATGGATTGATTGTAATATCAAAAAGGAATAATTATTTTAATGGATTGTATTAATTCAATATGGAACAATAAATGGTGTAGGAAAATAAAAAAGGGTGCAATTTGCATCCTTTCAATATGGGCTGAAAAAAAGTATGGAGGTCAATAAGAATAAAGACCTCCATTTTCAACCCTAAACCCTTAAAAAAACCAAGGCAAATATAGTGGTTATTTTGTTCATACAAACAATAAATATTTTATTTCTTCTTTTTTTTCTGTTTTAATCGATTAATCATATCTGAATTAATATTATAAACCATCCATTAATCCGGAAATCAGGTTGAAGGGCTATTAAATTTCATGCTGTATAATTATCTGCAGAACTTATCAACCACAATTATTTGTATTCAGTAATACTCACCACTCCCGATTCTCGTTATTAAGGATTGATAAGCAGCATCTAAGGCTCTGTGAAGTAAAATTTAATATTGAAATGCATGCAATCATCGGTCTGTTTTATTGTTTTACACATACCTTTGACCTAATACACAACAGGCAACAGCTAAGCAATGGAAAAGATTCATGAAGATAAATGCTTTGAAGGAATAGATTATTCAGGAAAGAAAGTTTCGTACAGGGAATTTAATAACTGCGAATTTATCAATTGCAATTTTCAGAAATCCGATTTAAGTAACAATGATTTTATGGATTGCAGCTTTAAAGGGTGCAATCTTTCACTTGCTGTAATGAATAATACAGGGTTGAAGAATATCCGCTTTATAGATTGTAAACTAATGGGAATTGATTTTCATGTCTGCAACGATTTTCTGTTTTCCATTTCCTGTCTGAATTCACAACTGGACTATTGTTCTTTCTTTCAGAAGAAATTGAAGAAAGTGGTCTTTACCGATTGCTCATTAAAAGATATAGATTTTGCAGAAAGCGACCTGTCGATGGCAGTATTTAATAACTGCGATTTATTGAATGCATCTTTTGTAAGAACTAATCTGGAGAAAGCAGACTTTCGTACAGCGATTAATTATTCTTTCGACCCCGAACTGAATAAGGTAAAGAAGGGTAAATTTTCGGTGGCAGGTATTGCAGGATTGCTGGCGAAATATAATTTAGATATTGAATAATATTTTTTATTAAGTAGATTTGACCAATGAAAACGACAGTTAAAAACATTATGTCGGCATTGTTGAAACCAAGGATTGCCGACTCTCATAAAGGCAACTATGGACATGCTTTGATAGTGGCTGGCAGCCAAGGTAAAATGGGTGCTGCTGTAATAGCTTCTAAAGCTTGTTTACGGACAGGGGTAGGTTTGTTGACAGTGAATATTCCGGAGGAGGAAAGATTTATTCTGCAGACAGCTATTCCCGAAGCTATGCTGATGATGAGGGAAAATAAAAACAACAGATTATCGGGATACGAATGTATAGGAATAGGGCCGGGGATAGGTACGGATAAGGATGCAAAGAAGTTGCTGGAAAAAATACTGAATGAAACAACTGTTCCTATGGTGATAGATGCCGATGCTTTGAATATTTTATCGGAGAACAAAAAGCTGTTCAGCCATATCGCAAAAGGTTCAGTGATTACACCACATCTGAAAGAATTTGACAGATTGTTCGGACATCATGAATTGATAGAAGACAGAATAAAAACTGCTATTAAAGTAGCTAATGAATTTGAAATAGTAGTGGTGATAAAAGGCCATAATACATTTGTAACTTTTGGAGGAGAACAATATATCAATACCACAGGTAATGCAGGACTGGCAAAAGGTGGTTCGGGTGATGCACTGACCGGAATGATAACAGCATTGCTTGCACAGGGTTATGATAGTTTTGATGCAACCCGATTAGGAATATATCTGCATGGGCTGGCTGCTGATATAGCACTGGATAAACAAAGCGTGGAAAGCATGCTGATTACCGATGTGATTGAATGTGTCGGAAAAGCATTTAAAACGTTTGGATAAGCTTATTTAGGGTTATAATGAATGAGTTAAAGACCTATACAATGAAAGAGCTCAGTATAATAAAACTATACTGAGCTCTTTGTATTTTGTATTCTCCTGTCTTCTATCTCCTTACTCCTGTCTCCTGAGTATTATACCGACTTTCTGACATACTTTGTCAGTATCACAATTGTTTCACCTTCTATTTTACCTTCTATCTGTTCTGCATTATCAGGTACCAGTCTTATTTTACGAACCATAGTACCTTTAGGGGCAATAAAGTTGGCTCCCTTTACATTCAGATTCTGTGTAAGAATAACGTTATCACCCAGTTCAAGTATTACCCCGAAACTATCTTTATGTACAACCTTTGCTGCTTCCAGTTCATCTTCTGCATTGGCCCATTCAGTAACGGATTCATCTAAGAAAACGGAATCAAGTGTTTCTGCAGCCCAGTCTTCTGATTTCATTTTACTTAATAATTTATAGGAAAGTGCCTGTACAGCGGGTACTTCACTCCAGATACTTCCGGTAAGGCAACGCCAGTGATTGGTATCTGTAAAGTCAGATTCTTTTATCTGTCTGAGACATTTATTACACAATACCACTACATTGTCATTGGAGTCGTCGTTTTTTGGAGGGACTGCATAAGCCTGTAAATTATCATCTTTATCACTGCATATTTCGCAAACCTGATTGCTTCTGTTTTGTAACTGTGTATTTAATGCCATGCGGCAAAAGTAATAATTATGTAATGATTAGTTTAATTTGTTTTATTAATAAAGAATAAGGCTCATAGGATTGTGTATCCTATGAGCCTTATTAAATCAGTTATAGATTGTATTAAAAGTTCTGTTACAATGTTTTTAGTTTTGCCAGAAATGCTGTTGAAGTAGTCAGACTGAGTGTAAATACATAAGCCTGATTGTTACCAATTGTAATAGGAGTAAAAGAAGAATATAAATGACCATTCTTAACCCCTATAGCAACAGCAGTACAGGATAAACCAAGAGGTGCATAATTGTATGGAAAGTCCTGAGTGGCATTATAATTTTCATAAACGTGTACCATACTGTTTATGTTGCTGAATAATAAAAATACCTGCGTATTGAAGCTATCCACCACATCATTGGCATGAAGCGTTAAGGTTGTTTGCGGATAGGCAGAAAAATAAGTTGAATTATCGCTGTTGCACCAGGTTCCTGAATCAACAGGATAATTAAATTGATATAAACTGAATAAATAATTCGACAAATTGGTGGCGGTATCTGTGATGGTATTAAAAGTAGAGTCAGTCCAGCTAAGTACTCCTCCGTTTACATTACCAACAAATGGTCTCATTAATGAATCAAGAGGAGCAACAGGAGGTTGTATAACAGCAATAACTTTATTGGCATTGATATTCACTGCTACATTACCTGATGTGGCCTTTATAAAAAACTCGCCACCGGATTTCAATGGACTACCCCATGAACTGATAGTAGGTTTATCGCTTAGCAACATATCGCTTTTGCTATAAATATCCTTAAACACGATATTCACATTGCCATGCACCACATTACCATTCTTATCTGTAAATGCATTTGCCGGAATAGTAACAATAGTACCCTTTGAAGTAGTAAAACTACCACCTGAATCAGCATTTACTGTATAGTTTTTACTGGCTACTCCATTCTTGCTGTAAAAGTCAGCTATGGAAGTATATACTGTGTCTTTATTCACAGCTGTACTATCCGGTACGGTATTGTTTATCTGTTCCTTGGCACAGGAAGAATGAATTATTGTGATAACAATTAATAGTAATAAAGAAGTTAAAGCAATTGATATTTTCTGTTTCATTTTATTTAATAATGTTTGATAAAAATGGATTCAAATATATGTATATAAATGAAAAGACGCTTTAAATAGATGATATGCTGTATGAGAATAACAATTTCCTGTTCAATTGGTTATTTATGTAGTATTTAAGACAGGATTATGTAACAATTATCCGAATGATTCCCATTCTTCTTATGTTACTTTATTGTTCAAACATATATTTGTTTTATTTTAGTAGCCTCATATTCAAGATATTTCATGACATACTTTAAGCAATCATTTATCATCCTAGCTGTTATTGTTTCACTGACTAAGGTTGGTATTGCTCAGACCAATACCAATAAAGAGGTATTACAAAGAATGTACCTTACTGAAACAGATAAAGATATACAAAGCAGAACACTGGCATATCAGAAGGCTAAAAAGTATGGATGGCCATTGGTGCTGGAAAATAAAGAACTACATCAGTTTTCTGTTTTGAAAGGAATTGATTGTTTTGGATTCCCTGTATATGTAGGTACTTTGGGAAATATATCAGCAAATACTATCTCTACCAATCAGGTCTGGCAACAATATAGTGTATCAGGTTCCTCTACCAATATGCTTGATAAGCTGGCAATATGGGATGGTGGTACTGTAAATAAAAATCATGTAGAACTAATAGGTAGAATACTGCAGAAAGATTCGGCTAATTCTATTCATACTTCCGACGATCATGCTACACATACTTCTGGTACGATGATTGCTGCGGGAATAAATCCTTCAGCAAAAGGAATGTCTTATGCTGCTCAGCAATTAATTGTTTACGATTTTATCAATGATTTTGCCGAAGTGAGTAAGGAAGCTCCCAATCTCTTATTGTCCAATCATTCTTATGGTACCAATGCAGGATGGTTATTAAATGGTTCCTGGTTCTTTTATGGTAATCCCGATTCTCTGTCTGATTATAAGTTTGGTTTCTATGGTCAGGAAGCACAGACATGGGATTCTATTTTATATAATGCACCTGGTTATCTGATAGTACAGGCTGCAGGTAATAGCCGCAATTCAAATGGCCCAGCTGTGGGCAGTACCTATCAGTATTACAGTCCTTTAGATTCCTCTACAATACTGACTGGAACTAGGGGCGCAGGTATTAGCAGTAACGATAGTTTTTATACAATACCTACTTATGCCAATGCCAAAAACATTCTGACGGTTGGTGCAGTCAGTGGATTGCAATATGGATATACTTTACCCTCTGATGTAGAAATGACCAACTTCAGTAGCTGGGGGCCAACATCCGATGGAAGAATAAAGCCCGATTTAGTAGCCGATGGGGTTGGGGTTACTTCCTGTGTGGCATCATCCAATAATGCTTATGCAGTTTATAATGGTACTTCCATGGCTACGCCTTCTGTTACCGGCTCTTTGTTTTTAATACAGGAATTATATAGCAAAAAACACAATGGTAGTTTCATGAGGTCTGCATCTCTAAAGGGGTTGGCAATTCATACAGCTGATGAAGCTGGTGCATATCCCGGTCCTGATTATAAATATGGATGGGGGTTGATGAACACGAAGAAAGCGGCTGATTTTACTGCTAATTTGTATAACAGCGATACAATCATAGAAAATGTTCTGAATAATAATACCGATACCTTCCGTTATAGTTTTGTGGCCTCTGGTTCAGATCCTGTAAAGGCTACACTGGCATGGACCGATGCTCCTGCCGGTATCAACTATGCTCACCGCTACAACAATCCTGAGACTAAACTAATCAATGACCTGGATATAGTAGTTATCAATAATGGTACTACTTATCATCCCTGGGTATTGAATCCTAATCTGCCAAATCAGGCTGCATATAGGGGTGTAAACAATCTGGACAATGTTGAGAGGGTAGATATAGATACTACTATCCCCGGCAATTTATATACTGTAATTATTACCCATAAAGGAAACTTGCAGAGAGGCAGTCAGGCTTTCTCCCTTATTCTGAGTGGCATCAATGGCGACAGTTCATGTGCATCTTATCCAACCAGCAATGCAGGTCTTACTATCGATAGTCTTTCTGTTACAAATCTTCATGTAAAGAATACTGCAGGATGTACTACTTATACCGACTACAGAAAGTATGCTGCTAATATAGAACCTCATCAGAATGTAGCTTTTACAGTATATACAGGCAATTGTAGTGGCATTACCAATGCCAGCAGTGTAGTAAAACTGTATGTGGATTATAATCATAATGGTACTTATTCCGATCCGGGCGAACTGGTAGCTACCAGTACTGTTTTAACCGGAAAGACCAGCTATACTGGTTCCTTTACTACGCCTTGGACTTTACTGCCCGGTGCTAAAACAACCATGAGGATTGTAGCTGTAGAAACCACCGACACTTCGTCTGTAAAACCTTGTGGTACTTATGCTAAAGGCGAAACTCAGGACATTAGTCTGCAGGTGGTAGCTCCTTCCAACGATATTGCTGTTACCGATATAGTGGCACCGGTTGATTCTTCCTGTAATGGCAGCACTTTACTGGCTGTACAGTTATACAATAAGGGCACAGCAGTACAGAATAAAATTCCATTATCGGTGGTGGTGAAGAATGGCAATACTGTCATCTCTACTCAGAGTGTTACCTGCAATGTGATTGCTCATCCTCAGGATATATTTACTTATACTTTGCCGGCTTCTATCACCCTTGCGGCTTCTACATCTTATACTATATCAGCGGTAGCCAGTTTAGTAAACGATCAGGATACTACCAACAATAGTTTTACTAAAACCCTTGTTACAGCAGGCCCTGTAACTACTCCTTCGGGTATTGGCGAGATATGTGTAACCAATGGTTATGCCTTGCTGGAGGTAACCAACAGCAAGCCGGGTGTAAATTATTTCTGGTATAATTCTTCAACAAGCGATGTGCCTGTTGCTTCGGGTACTACAGCCAATTCAAACAATATTCCTGCCAACAATACCTTTTATTTAACTTCTGGATTAAATACCAGTGGTATAGGTTTAAGTTCCAAGAATCTATTCCCTGGTGGGGGAGGTTACCTCCCTCTTACCGGCAATACCAATTATATCCGTTACAATTCCAATACCAATGTTATCCTGCAGTCTGCTAAGTTATATACCGGTTATCCGGGTAAGATAACCATCAGTATGGGCGACTTTGCAGGAACTACTTTTGTGCCTACATCTTCTGTGGCTATCAATGTGCCTGCTACTCTAGCAACTTCTGTGAAAGGAGCGTATGCCGTAAACGACCCTGCTGATACGGGTGCGGTATATTCACTGAATCTGCCATTAACTGCCGGGGCGCATTATATAGTCATCTCTACCGATACCAGTGCCACGGTGTTCTGCAACAACAATGTTACGGGTAGTCCCTATCCAATGGGCAACCAGAATGAACTGGCTATATTAAGCAATAGTGGTGCTTCTTATCAGTCCGATTATCTGGCATTATATGCCATGAAGTTTACCACTGCTGATTGCCCTTCTTCCAGAGTAACAGTAATAGCCAATAATGCCAACCCTCCTGTGATTACCCAGTCGCACGATACATTATTCAGCAGCAATATGCTGAACAATCAATGGTTCGAAAACGGTGGTCCGTTATTTATGGAGAATAATTATTATTTCGTAGCAGCAGACTCTGCAGTGTATACTGTTTCCTGCAGTGATTCCATGGGTTGTACGCAGACATCCAATGGTTTCCTTTTCGATTCCTCCATGATCTTCGATACAGTTCATACCGGACACGATTCTTTATATGGATTTACTATTTATCCTGTGCCTGTGATAAATCATTTAATGGGCATCAGGTTTAGCATGATTGGAAGTAGTGATATGAAGTTATCGCTCTTCAATCCATTGGGTCAACTTTGTATGTATAAGGATTATCCATCGGTTACCGGCAATTTCGATCAGCAGATATGGGTAGGCAATCTCAGTTCAGGAGTCTATTATTTATATATCAGGTTTAAAAACGGCACGCTGAAGCGAGCCATCAGAATTATCCGGTAATACGCCATCTTCATAGATTGTACGATTTAGTTTTTAAATCTTTAGTGTATAATTTTTTGTATTAAAGCAAAGCAAAAAGCCAACAGCGAACAGTTGTATTCTTTTTACTTTTGATTTTTTACTTTTGATTTTTCTTTGGGCGTTGCTGCAATGCTTCGCTTGCAGCCGCGCTATCATTCCAATCTTTCTGCACCTGCCCGATGTTTACTCCATCTTCAAAGAATCTCAGGGCAGGTGCAGAAAGGATTTTCCCTTCTATCGCTAACGCAAAACAACGTCCCGGAATTACAGGGTTATTTATGATGCCGGAATTGTATTCTCAATCATCACAAACATTAAAAATAATACCAGCATATTGCAGAATGCCCCTCATTTAATCACTACTCACAGCAATACGAAGTATGATATCATATTTGACAACATTATTCAATAGGCTTTATGCAATTTTCATTAACAATAATATAGTTTTAAACTATTTATATATGCTGCAATTACTGTAATCTTTCATTTTACCCCCAGCAAGCTATAAATTGTGTCCAGCAACATTGCAGGAGTCTGATGCAATATTGCAAGAGCCGTCTGCAATGTTGCTGGAGTGCAATGCAATATTGCAGGAGTCTGATGCAATGTTGCTGGAGTGCAATGCAATGTTGCAGGAGCCGTCTGCAATGTTGCTGGAGTTCAATGCAATATTGCAGGAGCCGTCTGCAATGTTGCAGAGGTTAAAATCAGTCACTTTTGAGCAAAAACCATGGTTCCCTTTGCTGAATCCAGTATTGTTTGACATCTAATTGAATATAACTGACACTGAAACCGGCTGTATATCAGCAGACATGATAGTATTTAAAGCAGATAAATCATTGCTGGCTCGACAACAAAACATAAATGTATTTGCGTTAGGGGTGAAGCGGAAGGCACGCAAAGCCGGCGGGAGGTGGAACATGTATAAAATATTGTGATGATATATAAAAATGGAGCCGCCGCCGGCTGCGGACCTGGGAGCGGAGACCCGACGCGAGCGAGAGCGAAGCGGAACGCCCAAATCAAAGTCAAAAGTGAAAAGTAGAAAGTAAAAAAATCCTTAATTCATAATGATTAATTATGAATTACCATCCGCTGGCCAGTACATCGGCCAGATGCATCACCTTTATATTGGCTTCCTTGAAGCCAATGCATCCATCTATATTCATCAGGCAACTCATATCGGTACTGACTATGTATTCAGCTTCGGTAGCCAATGCATTGTTTACCTTCTGATCGGCCATGGCCGTACTGATTGGAGCAAACTTTACAGCAAATGTGCCACCAAAACCACAACAGGTTTCGGATTCATTCATCTCTAAAATCTGCAAACCTTTTACATTCCTCAATAGTTTACGCGGCTCTTCCTTGAGGTGACATTCCCTTAGGGCCGCACAACTGTCGTGGTAGGTAATGGTATGTTCGAACGTGGCACCCAGGTCTTCTATCTTCAATACATTCACTAAGAAATCGCTTAACTCGAAACTATGTTCCTTTAACCGCTGAACACGGCTAAGCTGTGGGGTATTGTCGAACAACCCGGGCATATAGTTCTTTACAAAACCAATACAACTGGCACTGGGCGATACGATGTAAGTGGCCTCTTTAAAATCATTCAGGAACTTGGTACAAACCTCTTTCGATTCGCCTCTGAAACCCGCATTAAAAGCAGGTTGACCGCAACAGGTCTGATTAGGATTGTAAATCACGTTACAACCCACCTTCTCCAGTATTTTAATCATACTGAAAGCAACATTGGGATATAACTGATCGATAAAACAGGGAATAAATATATGTACGTCCATAAAGAAGTTTTGCGTTGCAAATATACAAGTACTGAGTACTTAGATATCAGTACTTAGATTAATACAAAATACAGAGCAATCAGGAATAAAGTATTCTTTAGTTTTTCTTTTTTAGTCTTTAGTTTTTGTATTGTGTATTGGTCTGATATCTCTAATCTAAGTACTAAGTACTTTCTTCAGATGTATCATCTTGATGGCTGTAACAGCGGCTTCCTCGCCTTTATGGCCATGCTTTCCACCAATCCGTTCAATAGCCTGCTCTTCTGTTAATACGGTAAGCACACCAAAGATGGTAGGTACATCCAGCTCCAGATTGAGTTGACTGATGCCATTGGTGATACCCTGACAAACATAATCGAAGTGAGGAGTGTCGCCCTGTATGACCGTAGCAAATGCAATGAAGGCGTCAATCTTATTTTCGGTATAATGTGTGGCAATGCTCCTGATCATGAAAGGAATCTCGAAGGCGCCCGGTACGGTGATAGTCAGGTATTTCACACCATGTTCATTGAATACCTTTACAGCACCATTCTCCAGTGCATCCACAATGTGGGCATTCCATTCAGTCTTGACGATAACAACAAAGGCATCCTCAATTGCTGGGATGCCTTCGTTTAATAATGTATTTCCTTGTGTAGCCATTAGTTAACACTAAGATTATTAGGTTCTGCACTCAGTCTGTAAATATATTTATCTACAGTTCTTGCTTTATCGCTTGTTGGAAATTTCTCTTTAATAGACTTGTACAAGTCCAGCGCTTCTTTGGTCTTACCCATAGTTTCGCTTAAAGCAGCAGCTCTGAAAAGGTATTCAGCAGATAATGCTTCGTCCTTTACAAATACTTCCGAAGCTTTCTTGTAAGCATCAATAGCTTCGTCTTTCTTGCCCAGTTCACTGTAAGCATCGCCTAAAGCACCACTTGCTACAATCTGAATCTGTTTAGCAGAAGTACTGAATTCTTTTAAATGATCAACAGCCTTGCTGAACTCACCTAATTTAAGATAACTAACACCTGCATAATAATGTGCAAGGTTGGCAGACTTGGTACCACTGTATTTACTGATGATACTTAAAGCACCTTTTACAGTACCATCGCCATCAATCACCTTACGGGAAGAATCTTTAGCAAAATAATCCTGTACATGAAACAGTTCATCGGCAGCTTTTTCTTCGTTAGGTTCTACTACCAGTTTGTTGTAGGCAAACCATCCACCTACCACTACTATCAAAATACCGGCAATAGCCAATACAGGTGTCTGAAACTTTTTCCAGATATTCTCTACTTCCAGTAATGGATCCTTTTCAACTGTTGTTGTGTGCTCCACTTTCTTTTCACTCATATAATGTGATATTAATCTATAAAAATAAAACGTTTTTAATTAATCCTGATCGAATACGTAATTATCGTTTACGTACACATCTTTATATACTTCGCTATCATCTGGTAGCGGGCTTTCTTCGGCAAACTTAACACTTTCTTCCACCACCTGGTCTATCTTGGCATTAATGGCTTCTATCTCGGCTTCCGTAGCAAAGTTATTATCCAATATTGTTCTAAGAACCTTGCTGATAGGATCCTGATCCTTGTACTCTTCTACTTCCTCCTTGGTTCTGTATTTCTGAGGATCACTGATAGAGTGACCTTTGTAACGGTATGTTTTCAGTTCCAGTAAAGTAGGACCATCTCCTTCTTTAGCACGCTTAACGGCTCTTGCAACCGATTCGTGTACTGCTTCAGGAATCATGCCATCTACCTTGTCGGCTGGCATTTCGTATGCATCAGCCAGTTTGTAGATATCTATTACATTGGATGTTCTCTGAATGGAAGTACCCATTGCGTAGTTGTTATTCTCGCAGATGAATACCACTGGTAGTTTCCAAAGCATAGCCATATTGAAACTCTCGTGCAGCATTCCCTGACGGGCAGCTCCATCACCAAAGAAACAAAGCACTACATTGTTGGTGCCTTTATATTGTTCTGCAAAAGCAAGTCCAGCCCCGGTACCAATTTGTGCGCCTACCAATCCGTGACCACCGAAGAACTTGTTTTTAACATCAAATAAGTGCATACTTCCACCTTTACCTTTACTGCAACCGGTAGCTTTACCGTACAATTCGGCCATACAGGCATTGGCAGAAGTTCCTTTTGCAAGGGCTAAACCATGATCGCGATATCCGGTAATAAACGGATCATCATGTGTAGTAGCAGTCATACAACCGGCAGCAATTGCTTCCTGACCGATATAAGCATGGAAGAATCCGCGGATCTTTCCTGCCATTTTGTACATTTCTTCTGCTTTTAATTCAAACTGACGGATGAGTTGCATCATCTCGTACCAGTATAAATAAGTTTCCTTTGAAAATTTGGTAGCCACTTGTTTTATTTTTTTTTGGTGGGCAAATATAGTAGTAATGTTATTACAAGCAAATATTGTTGTGTACGTTTGTGAATTTAGCGTTAATCTGGGAGTAAGGAGAGAGGAGGAAGGAGTCAGAATAATACAAAATACAGGGAGTAAGGAGATAGGAGTCAGGAGATAGAATAATACAAAATACAAGGAGTTAAGAGGGAGGAGACAGTGTATTCATTGCCAAATTATCAAATTGACAGATGGTATTCTGTATTCTCCTGACTTCTATCTCCTGACTCCTTACTCCTGTATTAATTAAATTTCACTTCAAACACCTTCGGCCACCATTTGCCTGTGATGAAGAATCTTTTACCTACACTGTCGTAAGCAATGCCATTCAATACTTCGGTATGTTGTGCACCAGGTGCATATTGTTGCAGTAATCCGGTGAAATCGGCAGTAGCCACTACCTTACCATTTTCAGGATTTATTTTAATGATAAAATCGGTTTCCCATACATTAGCATAGATAAATCCATCCACCAGTTCCAATTCATTTACATTTTGAACATCTCCTGTATCCGATGTTACATTTATAGTTTTAGTAATAGCAAAAGTCTCAGGGTTTCGGTAAACTATCTTGCTGCTGCCATTACTCATCAGTATTTCTTTTCCGTTGTTGGTCAATCCCCAACCTTCGCCTTCATAGTTAAATTCTTTTATTTTCTTAAATGTCTTGGCATCATATACAAAGGCCTTACCTGATTTGTAAGTCAGTTCATAAATCTTTCCATTCAGTAAGGTAATTCCTTCTCCGAAATATTCATCTGCCAGTTTAAGAGTCTTAATATCTTTCCCGGTTGCTAAATTAACTATTGCCAGGCGGCTTTCTTTTTCTAAACCAGTACCCTCATATAAAACGCTGTCGTGCCACTCCAAACCTTCGGTAAAAGATTGTGGATTGTGAGGATACATTTTAGTTATTGTATAAGCCATTGAAGCAGGATGATTGCCCGTATTCGCAGCAGGATTATTCTCAACAGGTTTATCGTTGTTGTTGTTGCAACCTGTAGCTATCATTCCGGTGAATGCTAGTAATATAGCCAGTCTTTTTATTTTCTTCATCAACATGTAAGTGTTTTTTACCACAGCAAATATGAAGGATTGAATTAAGAATTAATAATTATGAATTAAAAATTAAGAATTAAATACATATGTTGTCGACTGTATTAACCATTAAACGATTTAAACGTATTAAACGACTTAAACGAGTTTTAATTATCGTTCCTACATTTGTGCCATGTGGGATAGTTATAAGAAAGGGTTTAAGGCTTTTTTGCAACTGGAGAAATCGCTGAGCGGGAATTCTGTAGAAGCTTATCTGAATGATATAGATAAGCTGACGCAATACCTTTTAGCGATTCAGAAAGACTTATCACCCAATCAGGTAGAACTGACCGACCTGCAACATTTTGTTCAATGGATTGCTGAGTTGGGATTGAATTCCACTTCCCAGGCCCGCATCATATCGGGCATAAAAGCATTCTATAAGTATTGCAGCATTGAAGGAATTACTACCGAGCAACCTACACTATTGTTGGAAGCTCCCAAGATAAAAAGAAAACTACCCGATGTACTGAGTGTACAGGAAATAGAAAACATGTTTCAGGCAATAGACCTCAGCAAGCCCGAAGGTGGACGCAATAAAGCAATTCTGGAAACTATGTATAGTTGTGGATTGAGGGTGACCGAACTGATAGAATTAAAGATTAGTTGTCTGCATCTTGATGTTGGTTTCATCAGGGTAATTGGTAAAGGAGATAAGGAAAGGTTAATACCTATTGGTAATGAAGCTATTAAGTTTATCAATATTTATCGGCATAATATCCGCAATCATGTTTCCATTAAACCTAATAATGAAGATATTCTCTTTCTGAACAAAAGGGGAGAAGGTTTATCCCGTATCATGATATTCTACATCATCAAAGACCTTGCACTAAAGGCAGGGATTATAAAGAATATATCTCCACATACTTTCCGTCACTCCTTTGCTACACACCTAATAGAAGGCGGTGCCGACCTAAGAGCTGTTCAGGAAATGCTGGGACATGAAAGTATAACCACCACCGAAATATATACCCATCTGGACAGGGATTTTCTAAGAAGTACCTTACAACAGTTTCATCCGGCATTTAAGAGGAAATAGTGGCAGGGAAATAATTTGGTTATAGAAATTGATGACAATTTTCTATTGTCTAATTAATCTTGGGGTTTGAAATTATACTTTTTCCTAATTGCTTCCATGTCTTTCTTCAACAAATCAGTATGCTGCCAATACTTTTCACTTAACTTTTCTCTTATTTCACGCATAGCCTGTACAGCGTTGAAGCCCTCTATTGGAGTTTGTAATGTTTTATTTTTATTCATTATTATTGAGATTTAATATTTCTCTTGGTGTTCTGATTTCAATCAATCTGTATCCCAAACGCAAATTTATTGAATTATATAATCGAATTCTATCCAGGTTTACAATATGCTTAAAATTCCAACTTGCTAATACATCACAATTATTTAAAGTAGCAAGTGCAATATGCAGCGCATCGTTATAACTTTTGTTAGTTAATGCCCCTTCCTTTATATAGATTTCAGCTAAATAAATAGCTTCATCTGAAATGATTATGTCAATTCTATTTTCTAATGGAATCAGAGTAATCAGATTTCTTATTTCAGCTCTTGCAAATTCTAATTCCTGAGCAGTAAGTTCTGAAAAAACTATTTTCTTAGTTCCTTGAATAAATTCTTCAAATAGATCAATACTCCACTCCTGAAATTCTTTATCGAAATAACCACCAATAACTGATGTGTCCGTATAAACTTTCATAAACTGCAAGATAAGGGAATTATTAATATTTCTTATTATATTCATAGAAAAGTTACCTCAACTGATCAAATGGAATTAGTTTCTGATATTTAAATTAATCTTTTATTGTAAAGAATGAGGCTATAAGTGGATAATTTCTTGTTGATTTAAAAAGCAGCAATCAATTGATTATTTCTAAAAAATATTGTTTGTTATAGCTGTGGTTAGCGATATTTTGCAATTTATACTACATAATTAAAATAATATCTGTTTATTTACAAACTAACGACTGTGAGTATGGTATGTTATTTATATAAATATCATACTGCTTATTATTGAATTATTGAACATTAATACTTGTAATGTATGAAAAGAAAAATGAAGCCAGAGAGCTTAATGATGACTTATGGTTATGATCCGAAATTGTCTGAGGGGGCTATAAAATGTCCAATCTTTCAGACTTCCACTTTTGTATTTAAAAGTGCCGAAGAAGGTAAAGCCTTCTTTGAAGTAGCTTATGGTATCAGACCTAAGTCCGAAGGGGAAGAACTGGGATTAATCTATAGCAGAATTAATAATCCTGATCTTGAAATACTGGAGAACAGATTGACCCTATGGGATGAAGCTGAGGAATGTGCTGTATTTGAAAGTGGTATGGCAGCTATCACAACAGTGTTGCTGGAATATTTAAAGCCCGGTGATCTGTTACTGATCAGTAGTCCATTGTACGGAGGCAGCGATCATTTTATAAAGCATATTTTACCTAAGTTTAATATCCATGTACTGGACTTTGAAGTATGTCAATCCAAAGAGCAGATTATAGAATGTGTAAAACAATCCGGACTGGCTGATAAGCTGGCCATGATCTATATTGAAACCCCTGCAAATCCTACCAACGATCTGATAGATATCAGTCAGTGCAAAGAGATTGCAAAACATTTTTCTACTACTGAAAAAGAGGTATATCTTGCTGTAGATAATACTTATATGGGTCCCTTGTGGCAACATCCTTTGAAGCATGGTGCCGACTTTGTATTATATTCTGCCACCAAATACATAGGAGGTCATAGCGATGTAATTGCAGGTGCATGTCTTGGGTCGAAGCAGTTGATGAAAAGGGTAAAAGATCTCAGGACATTTCTGGGTAATATGGCTAGCCCCAACACAGGCTGGTTATTGCTGAGAAGCCTGGAGACTTTAAAAGTAAGAATGGATGCACAGGCATTTAATGCCAATAAAATTGCTGCTTTCCTGAATACTCATCCATTGGTAGAGAAAGTATACTTTCCGGGTAACCTAACAGAAAAGGATGGCGATCAATACCGTATTAAACAAAGTCAGTGCGAAACTAATGGAGGTATGATTTCCTTTGATGTGAAAGGTTGTGAAAAAGAGGCATTCAGATTTCTGAATGCATTGAAATTAATTAAACTGGCGGTTAGTCTGGGCAGCACCGAAAGTCTGGCCGAACATCCTGCTACCATGACGCATATTGGTGTTGACTTTGCCCTGAAACAAAAGTTATCCATCACCGAAAAGATGGTCAGGTTGTCGGTAGGAGTGGAGAATTACGAAGATATTATTTACGATATCAGTCAGGCTCTTGATGCTATAAATAATTAATAGACATTATAAGAGTATTAATTCTGTTATTCTGAAAATTAATAAAGGATAAACTAAGTGTGTATGAATTCGTTCATTCTTAGTTTATCCTTTATTTTAATTATATCTTCCTGTATACTTTATAGTATATGATTAGTTGGTTATTTATAAGAATAGCAAGGCTGATTAGCAAAACATCATCTTAGTTACCAGTTCCTTCATCATCTCGCTTTCGGCGGTATAGCTTGTATTGATTCCCACCGATTTCAGATTATAATGTTGTAGTAGCAGCAATACTTTTTCTATCGATTGCTGACCATATTGTTTAGCCGCAGCCATATAGTCCTTCACGAAATAAGGATTCACCTCCAATGTCTGTGCAACAGTGGTATTATCGCTGTTGGCCACACTGAATATCATGTATACCTTACTGAAATAATTGTACAAGGCAGGCAGGGTCATCTGAATAGGAGAGGCCTTTGGATTGGCTTCAAAGTAATTGATGATACGGATAGCTTTTGAAAAGTTTCTCTGTGCCAGTGCCCCCTGCAATTCAAACACATTGAACTCCTTGCTGATGCCTATATAGTTTTCTATATCGTCTTCTGTAAGACGTTTGCGGCCGTTCAGGTTAATAGCCAGTTTCTCTATTTCGTTTTCAATCCTGCTCAGGTCATTACCTATATGGTCAACCATTAGTAACAGGGCCTTCTGTGTAATGGTCAGTTGATGTTTATTCACAATGGCGGCAGCAAACTCCGGTAACTTGTCGTCGTACATTTTCTTGGTGGAAAACAGTTCTCCGTTTTGTTTAATGGCCTTCGCCATCTTGCTTCTGCCATCTATCTTCTTATCTTTATGACTCACCACAAACACAGTGGAAGTTAATGGGTTTTCTATATAAGGTTGCAGCTTTTCCAGATCCTTAAATGCCATCTGCTGTGCCTCTTTCAGTATCACCACCTGACGTTCCGAAAACATAGGGTAACGCTTGCAGGCATTCACTATGTTTACCCAATCGGCATCCTTGCCATAGAATACAGTCAGGTTAAAAGATGCGTCTGCTTCCGAGAGTATTTTCGTCTCGGCATAGTTCACAATATTGTCTATAAAGTAAGGTTCATCGCCCTCCAGCCAATACAGGGATTTGAACTTCCCTTTCTTCCAGTCTGAGATTATAGCCTCCATGCTCATGCTGCAAATAAAATTAATTATTGATAAAGATGGACTTAGTTTTTACCAACAATCGAAACTTGTGAATTATTTAATACAGGAATGTTCATATATCGCAGTATAATATTGGCCGTAACAGCCACATCTTTCTGACAGTAAGTGGCTATTCTGTCCAGGTCTTTTTCCTTGTAATATACATCCTGCACCATACTTCCGTCAATATCATCTTTAGAAGTAGGTATCCCCAGCACAGAAGCAAGCAGGTTCAGCGATACATAGTTTTTGTTGTCGCCAAATTTCCACCAGTTCATGGTATCTATCATCTTTACCTCCCAGGGTTTCTTGTCGTTCAGCAGCAAGTAATCGGGCAGCATCTGTCCCTGTATCATCAGGCGTCGGCAGATATAGGGGATGTCGAATTCTTTTATATTATGTCCTCCAAACTGAAAGTAAGGGTAGCGGTTGTACATTCTGTCGGTCATTTCGGTAAAGTCTTTCAGTATCTGTGCTTCATCTTCCCCGTAAAACGATTTAATCCTCAGGTGCATTTCATCCTCCTGTTCCGAGAATATGGCGGTGGATATACACACTATCTTCCCGAACTCGGCCATGATGCCCCCTCTTTTGCGGTACAAAGCTTCGGGGCTTTCGTCCGTTATTATTTGTTTCGAAACCTTTTCAACCCATAGCTTCTGCCATGCCGGAGGCATTGCTTCGTAGCTTTCATATTGAGGCACCGTTTCTATATCCAGTATCAGCAGCTCTTTCAGCATGGTCGTAAATTTGGGTTAAAGGTAGTTTTTAATTGATAATGGGTAGTGTATTTTTGAATTTAGTGTTGCTTTATGTATTCTGTATTTAATTATCACATCATCACATTATCATATTATCACATCAGTATTTAAGGCGGGTACTTTGCAGCTGTTGCTCCCAAACTTGTTTATCCTTTATACTTTCAAGCATGTTCCACTTCCGATGCTCGTACCGGGGCGCGCTCACTGCGTGGTCAGACCATCCGCTTGTATCTTTCAATGGAAGTTTACTGACTTACACTCAGCTTCTTCGGCCTTACAAACACAGGGCTTGGCATCCTGGCTATTGCTGGATTCCAGTCCCAGTTTACATCACCCAGCTTTTTGCTTTATTTTTCAGTACATAATATCTGCTATGGAATAATACCCGATACCATTCCGCTCCATGGCCCGTTTTTACCATTGGTGGTTACCCAGCGACCATAGGCAAAAAAGGTTTTACCTCTGTCGGTGCTGTCGAATTCTATTGGTTCATGACTGCGGCTGACATGGTAATTCAGTGTACAGTCATTCACGGTGGCAGGTGGGGCTGTGGCCACATCTATTTTAGCCACCAATTCCATAAACCCAACTCCATCCGGTTTGGCATGTGATTGAGGATTATTGCTATCTGTAATAACAGGATGTAAAAAAGATATTTCCTCTGATGAGAAGAAAAATACCGGAGAAGAAACAGGCGTTTTTTTAGCCGATTTTTTTACCGTTTCTCTGATATGAATACCTAAAGCTGATTTATCATCATCGGTAATTTCCGGATTGTATAATAAACAAGTATCATACAAATCCTTCAAACCTGGTTTCAGCTTTCCCCAGGCAAGATCGCGGGCAGAAGTAGCTGCTATACTCCGGGTCTGTTTATTGAGGGTTTCTGTGTACCACTGCTCGTAAATAGTCTGAGTAGGTGTCAATGCAGTTAATTTAGCTGCATCTATTTTCCAGGCCGTTTCATTGGTAGTTGCTTTGCTGATGGCAAACTGTTCGAAAGCGTAACGTCCGGAAACGGTAGTAGGAAAACGGAAAGATTCAATAATCATAAAATGATTTTAAACAATTATGTAACTCACAATTGCGTCTGTGAATATAACCATATAAAATGGTTATTTCAATTCAAACCAAATGTTTTTTCATAAACTGATAAGAATCATATAAATAAAGAGAAAAAACTGACGGTTGTCATATAAATCAGGTCTTTTGACAAGTTTTTTGCCGTTAAATAATCTAGTCTGTCACTAAATCAACAATAATTTGCAGACTATATACATAAATGAAACCCGTTTTTTTACTATAATCCGGGAGCAGAACAGCCGTTTTACGAGTATCACCAGCACTTGCACAACCAGTACAAGCACTCGCCCTACTGGCGCAAGCAGTTGAACCAGTGGCAGCAGCAGTTTTACTGGTCTGCCAAGCACTCGCCCGACTACCGCAAGCACTCGCGCCACTCTCCCCAGTACTGCTGATACAGCCAGCAGTACTGGGGGATGAAGCAGCAGTGGTTGGGATAGACGCAGCAGGCCTGCTGGATGAAGCAGCAGTATTGGGATAGTAGCAGCAGGTCTGCTGGATGACGCAGCAGTGGTTGGGATAGACGCAGCAGGTCTGCCGGATGAAGCAGCAGTGGTTGGGATAGACGCAGCAGGTCTGCCGGAGGACGCAGCAGTAGTTGGGATAGACTCAGCAGGTCTGCTGAGAGAAGCAGCAGGCCTTGCGGCAGGAGCGCTAGTGGTTGTGCTTGTTGCCCAATTGCTTGGGGCTGAAGCAAAACCACTGGGGACTGAACCAAAAGGGGTGATGGGGGATGCCTCTGTGTTGTTGGATGCCTCAGCAGGACAAACCAATAGTGAGCGAAGTGCAATGGAACTGATTTCTATCGGTCTGAAGGTATGCAATATTGATTCGCAGGTTAAGTACACCTGTAAAGGCCCGAACAATAAGATCTTTGTATTAATTGTATTCATCAGCACATTAGCTGATTATCACATTAGAATTGTATTCTGCTGTTGCGTTAGTGGCAGCAGGGAATATCCTTTTTTTGCGCGCACCCCTATCCCCTGAAGGGGCATTAATACAGCGCGCAAAAAAAGATAGGAAGGGCTGCAACGGCTGCAAGCGCAGCATTGCAGCAACGCCCAAAGAATAATTGGTTAATTAGCTAATGTGCTGATGTGCTAATGAATACGGCTATTGGTCTTTAGCTTTTGGCCTTTAGGCTTAATACAAAAACTAAACACTATCCTTCGGCTCTTGCTTAGAAATAAAGATTTAAACACTAAATCGTACACTGTATTTGTATTCTACTGACTCCTCACTCCTTACTCCTTACTCCTCACTCCTGACTCCTCACACCTGTATTTCTACACACTGAAGCTGGTACCGCAGCCACAGGTTTTGGTGGCATTGGGATTGATAAAGGTAAATCCACGACTGTTCAATCCATCGGACCAGTCTATTTTCATACCATATAAGTACAGACCATGGCTTTTGTTCATAATAAAACCAAGGTCTTCAAATATGTATTCTTCGTCATCGGCGGTCATTTCATCGAAACCTAAAATGTAGGTCATGCCGCTGCAACCACCACCCTTTACGCCGATCCTGAGATATTTTGAATTGTCGAAGGATTCTTCGGTCTTCAGTCTTTTCAATTCTGCAATAGCAGATTCAGTGAAGGATACCGGGGAAACAGTCTGTAACATCATCTATAAATTTGTGCAAAGGTAAAGCCTGTACAAAACCAAAGTTGTATGAAATGCTTAAATATCTGTTATCGGAAATAGGATGGTGTTTAGTTTTTCGCCTACTTTGTAACTCAAAATAACATCAGAAATGAAATATCTACCAGTAAAAGCATTGCAGGCGGCAGCATTGTTATGTTGTCTGTCGTTCGTACTCCTACCCTCGCATAAAATAAAAATATACCTGATAGGCGATTCCACTATCTCGAAAAAGGAAATAAAGGCTTACCCCGAAACAGGATGGGGAATGCCATTCGTGTATTTCTTTGATTCTTCTGTAACCATCGACAACAGGGCTAAGAACGGCAGAAGTACCAGGACCTTTATATCGGAAAACCTGTGGCAGCCCGTGGCCGACAGCCTGAAAGAAGGCGACTATGTATTTATACAGTTTGGCCACAACGATGAATCGAAAGAGAAAACAGACCGATATACTCCGCCTGAAGACTATAAAGCCAACCTGGTAAAATTTATCACCGAAGCCAGAAACAAAAAAGCTATCCCGGTACTGTTGACGCCGGTAAGCAGAAGATATTTTGACAGCTTAGGCAATATAAAAGAAACCCATAAAATATATTCGGCCCTGGTGAAAGAAGTGGCTGCAAGTACCAATACCCCCCTGATAGACCTGGATGAGAAGAGCAGGGTTATGTTTCAGCAACTGGGAAAGGACAACTCGAAACTATTGTTCAACTGGCTGGAACCTAATGAACATCCCAACTATCCGCCGGGTAAGAAAGACGATACGCATTTCAGTGAACTGGGTGCCCGCAAGGTGGCCGAACTGGTACTGAATGGTATCAGGGAACTGCATCTGGACCTGGAGAACAGGATTGTGGTTCGTCGGTAGTAAGGAGACAGGAGTCAGGAGGAAGAAGTCAGGAGAATACAGAATACAATCTGACTTCTGAGGAGGAAGGTGTTTGAGAATATTCTGAATTTTGGTGTCTGAAGGGAAATAAACCGATAAACTTCTATGCCTTCTAACAACCTTTTGAAAAATATTTATCCACCGCAGGCATTAAATTGCTGACAGAATTTATGCTTGCTATATATTTGCTTTTTAATGAAACTATCTACCAGACATTTGTTGGGTATAAGGCAGCTCCTGAAAGAGGATATTGAACTGATATTATCTACAGCTGTCTCCTTCAAAGAGGTCTTGCAAAGACCAGTAAAAAAAGTTCCCTCACTGCGTGATATCACTATTGTCAATCTGTTTTACGAGAACAGTACCCGTACCAGAATATCGTTTGAACTGGCGGAAAAAAGGTTGAGTGCCGATACTGTAAACTTTACGGTAAGTGGTTCTTCGGCTGCAAAAGGCGAAACCCTGCTGGATACGGTGAACAATATTCTGAGCATGAAAGTGGACATGGTGGTGATGCGGCATAGTGCAAGCGGAGCACCGCATTTCCTGTCGAAACATATCCCTGCTGCTATCATCAATGCAGGCGACGGCATCAATGAACATCCTACGCAGGCATTGCTGGATGCTTTTTCGATGACGGAAAAGTTTGGCAGTCTGAAAGGATTGAAAGTAGCTATCATCGGCGATATCATGCATAGCCGTGTGGCATTGAGTAATATATATCTGCTGAATAAAATGGGAGCAGAAGTAATGGTAGCCGGCCCTCCTACCCTGATACCTAAGTATATAGCCGAAGCAATGAATGTAAAGGTGGAATACGATGTAAAGAAAGCCCTGCTCTGGTGCGACGTAGCCAATGTGCTGCGTATACAGCTGGAGCGAATGAATCAGCCATTGTTTTCTTCCTTAAGGGAATATAGTATTGCCTACGGGATCAATAATAAACTGCTGGAAAGTCTGAATAAAAAGATAACGATTATGCACCCAGGACCCATCAACAGAGGGGTGGAACTGGATAGTGACGTTGCAGATGGAAATTCTTCCATTATTTTGCATCAGGTAGAAAACGGTCTTGCTGTAAGGATGGCCGTTCTGTATTTATTATCAAATAAGGATTAACCTCCTTCAAAACATACCAAGCATGGTGGAACGTATTTGCCTTTTTCCAGGGACATTTGATCCAATAACACTTGGACATACCGACATCATTAACAGAGCATTGCCTTTGTTCGACAAAATATATGTTGGTATTGGTATCAATGCATCGAAGACACCTATGTACTCGGTAGAACAAAGAATAGCCTGGCTGCACGAAATATATAAAGACGAACCAAAGGTGCTGGGTGTATCGTACGACGGACTAACAGTAGAATTCTGCAAGACCATCAATGCACACTTTATACTGAGAGGAATCCGTTACGTGAGCGACTTTGAATACGAAAAAACAATCGCCGACGCCAACAGAACCCTTGACAAAAGAATAGAAACCGTATTTCTGACCGGAGAACCTAAATATACTTCAGTAGCATCGACAATTGTAAGAGATATTATCCGGAACAATGGAAATGCAGCGCCTTTTTTGCCGGATGTGGTATCGAAATCAATCGGAATATTGTAATAATTCACAATCGTTGATAAAGATAGATTTATTAAAAGTGCACTCAATAACAAATCCCATTATTTTTGCTGTCTAACTAATTAGAAACATGAAGAAGAATACATTTATCGTTGTTGTTATATTAATTGTTGCTACTGCAATATTCAGTGTTGTGTTAGGGTTCTCACCACATATTGCTGTTGCTGTATTTAGTGGTGCTTTATTTGCCAGTAATAAAAAGTTAGCTTTTATGCTACCAATACTGACTATGTTATTCTCGGATGTGGTATTTCAGGTATTATACCTTACCGGAAAGAATACCTATCCTGGATTTTATGGTATTGATCAGTTGATCAATTACCTGATGATTGCAGGTCTTGCCTTTATAGGATTATATGCACGCGGATTTAAACTGACTAATATACTGGCGGCCAATGTAGCTGCACCTGTAGTATTCTTCCTTATCTCCAACTTCTTTGTATGGGCTACATCTGGCGGATGGCATCGCCCATTGACTTTCAGTGGTTTGATGGCCTGCTATGTTGATGGTATTCCATTCTTCTGGAAGTATCTGGGAAGTACTTTGGTATTTGGAACCATTTTCTTTGGAGCCACAATCTTATCTAAAAAATTACAACCAATTAAGGTTAAATAATTAGTTTCCAGTTACAAGTTTCTAGTTGCAGGTTACCGGTTACTAGAAACTTGTAACTTGTAACCTGCAACTGGTATTTATATCTTTTCCAGATAAGAAAGGAATAGTGCCAGTCCTTTTCTTTTATCCTCCGTTAATGGATAACTGATACATTCGGTATAATATTTCCTTAAGCTGTAATGTTCGAATGAGTTGACAGCCAGTACTTCTTCCAGATGATTCACGCCGTATCCGGTAGCCAGGTTAAATGCTTCTGCAAATTCAGCATCAATAGGTTTATTGGATACCCATGCAGCAAATACGAAAGGAAGGCCTGTAAAGTTGTTCCATGCTTTTGCCAGATCGTAATAATAAGCGGATATGGCTAATTGTTCCAATGCCCTGTCGCCAATGACTATTGCCGCAGTAGTGCCGTTGATATGATTACGGAAGTCTTCGGAAGCTTCTACAAATTTCACATCTTTCTTCCAGTGATATTTAAACAGCACTTTAGCAAGGTTTACCGATGTCCTGCTTTGATAATCCAGCATCACCGTTTCTATCTTATCCATTTCCACTTCACTGAACAATGCTACCGACTCTACTTTATCTTCGGCACCAATGCAATAGTCCGAAATAATATAATATTCTTTCAGCAAAGGGATCACAGCAACTGGCACAAGGCCTATATCTATCTCGTCGTCCAGTAGTTTCTGTGCCAGCAAGGCAGGATATTCTTCTATAATATTCCATTCGTTTTTGTTAAATCCTAACAATAAAGGCCTGGTATTTAAATAACTTACGGCACCAATTCTGATCTTCTTATTCAATTACTATATTTTTGCGGCAAATAAACAGCATTGAGGATTCATAAAAAATGACTTTTCTCAATTAATTTCAAACAACAGCTATAAAATGGAATTATCTCAACTTACTGCTATTTCTCCGGTTGATGGACGTTACCGTTCACAGACAGCATTATTATCTGCTTACTTTTCCGAGTTTGCATTAATCCGGTACAGGGTGCATGTGGAAGTAGCGTATTTTATCTTCTTATCGGAAAAGAAGTTCTTTAAGTTGCCTAAAGACAAGGTTATATTGTTGCGCAACCGGGTAAAGGAGTTTAGCATTCAGGATGCCGAAAACATTAAGAACATTGAGAAAACTACCAATCACGATGTAAAGGCTGTAGAGTATTTCCTGAAAAACATTCTGAAGGAAAACAATTTAGCAGCATTGTCGGAATGGATACATTTCGGATTGACCTCACAGGATATTAATAATACGGCTATTCCTTTAACCATCAAGGATTTTATAGAGGAATCCTACCTGCCTGCTTTAATCAATGTGAAGAACGAGATACTGCAGAAGGCTAAGGAATATAAAAACATCAGCATACTGGCCCGCACACACGGACAACCTGCCTCTCCTACCAAGCTGGGCAAGGAAATGATGGTGTTTGTAGAAAGACTGGATCAGCAGATTATGCAATTATCTACCATCCCTTATTCTGCTAAGTTTGGTGGTGCTACCGGCAATTTCAATGCACACCATGTGGCTTATCCTGAAAAAAAATGGATAGCCCTGGCCAATGAATTTGTAGATAAGAAACTTGGACTGCAGAGAATGCAGTTCACTACACAGATAGAGCATTACGATAATATGGCCGCCATCTTCGATGCCATGAAAAGGATTAATACTATCCTGATTGATTTCGCCCGCGATTTGTGGATGTATATCAGCATGGATTATTTCAAACAGAAAACCAAGGCTGGCGAAATAGGTAGCAGTGCCATGCCGCATAAGGTGAACCCAATTGATTTTGAGAATGCCGAAGGAAACCTGGGCATTGCCAATGCTATGCTGGAACATCTTTCGGCCAAGCTTCCCATCAGCCGTTTACAACGTGACCTGACGGACTCTACTGTGTTGCGCAATATAGGTGTGCCCGCTGCGCATATCATTATATCTTTTAACTCTATCAATAAAGGAATCAGCAAGTTGCTGATAAATGAAATAAAGATAGAAAGCGATCTGCAGGCCAACTGGGCTGTGGTGGCTGAAGCTATTCAGACTATATTGAGAAGGGAAAATTATCCTAATCCTTACGAGGCTTTGAAGGAACTGACAAGAGGCAAGGCGGCAATAGACAAGGATTCTATTCATACATTCATCGGTTCACTGAAAATCAGTGCTGCTTTGAAGAAAGAACTGAAGGCCATTACACCGGAGAACTATACGGGGATTTGTCCGGAGTTTTAAATATGAATTATGAATTATGAATTGAATACATTAACCATTATCAATTAATTAGATGAATTTCTGGATGAACAATTTTAAGGCTGGGATAGTATTGTCGGCATTGGTGGCCGCAGTATTGTTGTTGCTGACTTATAGCTTGGGCAACAATAATTTCTTCCTGCTGGTAAATGGAAATCTGGGTAAAGCGGCCGATTATTTCTTTGCTTATTATACTTATGTCGGCGATGGATGGTGCTGGGTTATCTGTCTGCTGTTGTTCCTCCTATATAAGAAAAAGAAAGAAATCCTCTTGCTGGTATTTGGTTTTGTTTATACCACCATTGTTACGCAGGTATTCAAATACCTGATACTTCCCGATGCACCCCGTCCCATGAGTACCATAGCCAACAAGGCGCTGGTGCATACCGTAGAAGGGGTAGATATTCATCTTATCTCGAGTTTTCCCTCCGGACATAGTACTACAGCTTTTACTTTTTATCTGTTTGCCTGTATTATCTTCAACAATAAGTGGGTGGTGTACCTGGGCATTATACCCGCCCTGATGGTGGGTTATTCCCGTGTTTATCTTGCACAGCATTTCCCCCGAGATGTTGCCGGCGGCATTATTGCAGCCATTATCTGCAGTGTATTGTCGGTGATTACCTATCAGGCCATTCAAGGAAGAAGAGATAGGAAGAAGGCGATAGCATAAATGTAAGAAACTTTCTCTGATGCAAAAGAACCATTATGGGATGATGAAGAACGATTTTATGGGGGGCTTAGCGCCTTACTTTTCCAAAATAGCATCTTACTTTTCTAACATTGAAACTATCATCCCCATAATAAAAACGAACAAGTCATAGAGACAGAACAGAACAGGTTATGGTCAAAATGACCTGATAAAAAAGTAAAACAATTTTAGAACACTTTGACTAACCTGGAAATTAATCTGAAATCCTTGGAAAGCGTATTGGTTAGACTTACAACTAGTATCATCTTTTCCATTATGATAATAAAATTTTATAATGTAAAATAAATCAAAAAAAAATATACAACCTGTATTTAAATTAAATATAATTTTGTTCTGTCTTAACAAATATGTATCAAAAGTATAGTTGTATGCTGTTTTATAAGATAAAATGATTGTGAAGGATTGAAAGTTTAGTTGCCATTTTCTGATGATTGGTTAGAATATTATGAAGAAAATTCTATTGTCTGTTTTATTATTGATAATTAATTCCTTGCTGTATTCACAGCATCCTGTGTGTGTGATGAACAAGAATGAAGCTGATGCAGTGAATACAGGAATTGTAAAGTATCCATTATTGACTGAATCTTATCATGAAATAAGATCATCGGTGGATGAATGGCTGAATAAAGATATAGATGTACCTTTTCCAAAAGATCCTGCAGGTGGATATACCCACGATAAACATAAATCGAACTATATATTAATGTATAACAGTGGCCTGATGTATCAATTGACAGGCGATGTAAAATATGCAAAACTTGTAAAAGATTTGTTGATAAAATACGCTGCATTGAATCCGGGATTGAAAAATCATCCACAGGCTACGAGTGCTTATCCGGGACATTTATTCTGGCAGGCTTTGAATGATGCCAACTGGCTGGTCTATACAGGTTTGGCTTTTGATTGTATTCATAATTATCTGACTCCTGCAGAAAGAAAGACTATAGAAGATGGGGCCTTTAAACCAGAAGTGGATTTCTTTACACATGATCTGAAGAGCTGGTTCAATCTGATACATAACCATGCGGTCTGGGCCTGCGCCGGTGTAGGAATTGTAGGTATAGCCACCGATAATAAAGATTATGTGGACATGGCACTGAAAGGAACAGAGAAAGATGGCAAGTCGGGCTTTATGGCACAACTGAATGGTTTATTCTCGCCCGATGGATATTACAACGAAGGACCTTATTATACCCGATATGCCATACTGCCATTTTATGTATTTGCCAATGCACTGAATAACACCAATCCTGCAATGCATATATTTCAGTACAGGGACAGGATATTGCAAAAGGCTTTGAACGGGGCCTTGCAACAAACCAATCTGAACGGGGCTTTCTATAGTTATAATGATGCATTGAAGGAAAAGACATTTGTGAGCAATGAGGTGGTAGAAGCACTGGATATAGCTGCTAAAGTTTATGGTGTGGACAATGGATTGTTGTTGGTAGCCAAACAGCAGGCAAGGGTAACATTGAATGCAGGAGGTCTGATAGTGGCCGAAGCATTGAGTAAAGACAAAACAACAGATTTATATTATCCGTATAAATCAATTGAATTTACCGATGGAGCCAAAGGCGATGAAGGTGGAGTAAGCATACTCAGAGCCGGAAAAAATGATCATCTTAGTTCTTTAATATATAAGTATACATCGCAAGGGATGGCTCATGGTCATTTTGACAAACTGAACATTAATTTATATGACAATGGTAATGAGATACTACAGGATTATGGTGCAGTAAGATATATTAATATAGAACAGAAATGGGGAGGAAGATATCTGCCTGAAACAAAGGCTTTTGCACAGCAGACCATTGTACATAATACTATTACAGTAGATGAAACCAGTCATTTTAATGGCAGTGAACAGGAAGGAGATAAATACCATCCTGATAAATTATTCGGGTCAATAGGCGATAACCCTGTACAGGTAGTGAGTGTAAAGGACGATAAGGCTTACAGCGATGTAAGTATGTACAGAACCATATATATGTTGCAGTTGCCGGATAATGCCAAGCCTTTGATTGTTGATTTGTTTAAAGTGAAGTCAGCGACAAATCATCAATATGATCTGCCATTTAATTATCTGGGAACGCTTATGAGTGTCAATACTAAATATAAAAGTTATACAACTAATCAAACTACTTTAGGAACAAAGAATGGCTATCAGTATCTATGGAAAGAAGCAGAAGCAAAGGCGGCCTATCCATTGAGTCAGTTTACTTTTCTGAATAACAGTAGTTTTTACTCTGTTTCATCCTTAACGGATGATTCTACCAGATTGTTCCTTACCAGGACAGGGGCAAACGATCCTAACTTTAATCTGAGACATGACCCTGTGTATATACTCCGTAAAAAAGGTGATAATAAAACTTTTGTGAACGTGATAGAAATGCATGGTAATTTTAATTCTGTAACGGAAATGTCTACAGGTTCCTATTCATCTGTACAGCAGATAGATTTGGCTGAAAGTACTGATTATACTGAGATTAATATTACTATTAATCATAAAAAATTACAGATAGTTCAATGTAATAACAACAATGAAATATCTGCAAAACATAGTTACCGAACTAACGATAAAACAATAGAATTTACAGGACCATATACTGTAGTGTATGACAATACAATGATGAAATAAAATATAAATGCGTATGAAAAAAAGTTTGCTTTGTTTGAGTCTTTTTATTATTTCAATTTGCAGTTCAATGTTGGTGAATGCTCAGGAGAATGAGCAGCTGACTATAACGGGTACTATCTTCTCATCAGAAAATGGATTGCCTTTGACAGGAGTAAGCATTACCATTAAGGGTAATAAACAAGGGGTAGCCACAAAAACCGACGGTACATTTTCTATTAAAGCATATAAAGGGCAGACAATAGATATTAGTAGTGTTGGTTTTGAAAAGCAGGAAATTAAAGTTAATAAAACTGAATACCTTCAGATAACCATGAAGGCAACAATAGTAGAGACCCAGGAAGTAGTGGTGATAGGGTATGGAACCAGAAAGAAATCGCATCTTACAGGAGCTGTTACAAAAGTAACCAACGATAACCTTGGTCAGATACCAGTTTCACGCGCAGATCTCGCTTTACAGGGTAAAATGGCTGGTGTAAATATTACATCTACCGATGCAGAGGCAGGTGTTGCTCCAACTATTCAGATAAGGGGTGCTACTTCTATTACAGCTGGCACTCAACCATTAATTGTGATAGATGGTTATCCTTCACCTGTTGATATGTCTGCAATAGATATGAATGATGTAGAAAGTATTGAAGTATTAAAAGATGCAGCATCTTGCGCTATATATGGTAGTCGAGGTGGAAATGGAGTAATATTAATAACTACTAAGGGAGGCAAAGCTGGTATAGGAAAATTAATAGTGAATGTAAGTTCAGGTATAAAAAATGTATATAGAAGAATACCTTTTTCTAGTCTTGAACAATGGAAACAATATGTATTAAATGATAATGGAGGGGTAATGCCGGCTAATGTTACAGCTAGTGGACAGATTGCGCAGGCTGAAAAGTTTGATGCACACACCATTCCACAAGATGTTATTTTCCGTCCAGCAAATTATACTAATATACAGATAAGTGGAAGTGGAGGTACTGCACAATTTAAATATTATGCCTCACTTAGTGGTATGCTCGATGACGGTGTGGTAATAGGAAACAGCCATAAAAGATTGGGGATGAGGGTTGGTTTTACAGCTAAAGTAACACCTAAAGTAACACTTGATTTTGGATTAACTCCTTCATATGAAGAAGTTTATCTTGTTCCTATTCAAATGGACGAGGCATTAAGAGAAATGGCGCCATGGATGCCTGCTTATCAAACAGCAGTAACTGCACAGGCTACAGGTATGCCAATAGGTTCTATAGTAAATGGGAGAGATTTTGATCAGGGATGGAATCCGAATTATAGTGGTCCAACCTTAGAAAGCGGAACTGGTAATAGTCCTTTACAACAAATAAATGGCACTACAAACAAAACAACACAGATAAGAAATATCACTAATTTATCGTTGAAAATAGATTTCAACAGATATTTATCATTTAAATCAACACTCGGCTTTATGGTTGGTTCTAGTTCGCATGATATATTCCAAAGATCCTATGCTCAGGCCGATCCTGTACTTGATGGATTAGCTGTTGCTCAGCTTTCTTCTTTTGGATCTATCAGCAAAGTTCAGGTAATAGATTTGTCTAATGAAAATATATTATCATATAAAAGAATTTATAAAAAACATGACTTCGATTTTATAGCAGGATTCTCAACACAATACACCAATGTCGATACAGTCTTTGGACAGGCTGGAGATTTTGCTAATGACAACTTATCTACATTTAATGCTGGTGTAATGCAGAATCTAAGAAGTGGAGTTGAGGAAGAAGCTTTAGTGTCGGTATTGTCCAGAATAAATTATGCATATGATAATAAATATTTAATTTCTGTTAGTGATAGAGCAGATGGAGAAAGTAAGTTTGCTCCAGGGAAAAGATGGGGGTATTTCCCAGCCGTTTCTGTTGGATGGAAATTAAGTAATGAGAAATTTTTCCCTGATAATAAATATGTTAATGATATAAAGATTCGTGCAAGTTATGGAGCTACAGGGAATAAAAATATTCCTAATTACCAGTATTTTGCACAAGTTACTCCCGGATATGCATCATTGGGAAATTCTCCTACACCAGGATTTCAGTTAACAAGTTTTGGTAATGATGACCTTACATGGGAGCGCACATATGCAACAAACCTTGCAGCTGACTTAGGATTATTTAATAATAAACTTAGACTGACTGTAGATGTATACAGTGCTGAGACTGATAAATTATTGTACAACTTACAAATACCAACATCAACAGGAGATGATTCATATCTAAAGAATGTTGGAAAAGTAAATAATAAAGGAATTGAAGTTGAATTGAGTTTGCCTGTAATTAATAAAGGGAATTTTAAATGGAATATTGCTGCTAATTGTTCTTCCAATAAAAATGAATTACTGGATTTAGGAGGCTTAAATAATCAAATTATTGAAGGAGACCCTAAAAGAGCTAACTTTTATATTAATCAGATTGGCCAACCACTTACACAATTTTTTGGTTATAAAGCAGACAGTGTAGTACCTATTAAAAATACTATATATTGGCCTATAGACTTAACATCTTTACATGCTTTTGCAAAAGACATGAATAAAGATGGAAAAATTACAACAGACGATAGGGTAGTATTAGGAAACCCTTATCCGAAATTCAACTGGGGATTTACTTCCAATCTTCAGTATAAACAATTTGACATGAGTATAACCCTTCATGCTTCTATGGGAGCAAAAGTATTTAACATAGATCCTTATTATTTAGGAACGGAATATGGCACTTCAGGTGCACAAGCAAAAAACAATCAGGGTTATGATTCAGCAACATTATCCAGAATAGTAATAAAAACACAAACAGACCTTTTTATTCAGGATGCTTCATTTATAGCTATCAGGAATTTGAATATTGGTTATACTATACCTACAAAAACATTGAAAAAGATTTACATGGCCAGATTCAGGATTTATTGTAGTGCTGCAAATCTCTGGTATCATATGGCTAGTAATTATACCAGCTTCAATCCTGAAGGAGATAATGGATATCCTGGAGATCCTTTGAGAAAAGGCTATCAGAGAGGAAGTGTACCTTTAGCAAGAACAATAACTTTTGGAGCAAATATTGAATTTTAAAATAATTAATAAAACTACCATTATGAAATTTATTAAATTACTAATACTTCCTATATTAATTATCCTTGCTGGTTGTTCTAAATTTCTGGACAGACAACCCAATTCAATTAATACGGAAGCTAGTTACTATCAGAATACTACACAAGTAGAAACAGGTGTTATAGGTTGTTATGCATCACTAAGAGATGTATATAACCTTGACTTTATCCTGGCAGGCTTACGGTCGGATGATGCTTATATATCACAATCCGATGGAGATATCAATACAATAGATTTCTTTTCAGAAGAAACTACGAATTCGTATGTGGAAAGTTATTGGAAAGCTGCTTACAACAGTATTAAACAATGTAACGTTGTATTAAAGTATTTAGGTAATGTAACTGATTCAATTAAGAAATTACAGTTTGAAGGAGAGGTTAGATTCATCAGAGCGCACATGTATTTTAATCTGGTACGTTTATATGGTGCTGTACCATTAGTACTGAACGAAGTTCCCTATAATGATACATTATCTTCAATTAAAAGAATCGATCCATCTATAGTGTATCGTCAGATAATATCTGACTTTGATTCTGCAATAATTAAATTGCCATTAGTGTCTAATCCTGCTCAAGTAGGAAGAGTGAATGTATACGCTGCCAAAGGAATGCTGGCAAAAGTATATCTTACATTGGGCAATAATCTTAACCAACCATATCCAAATCCGTATTATGATAGTTCAAAAACGTTATTGTTAGATTTATTAAATAATCCAGGACAATATCAGTTATTACCTAACTATACCAGTGTTTTTGGGGTAAATAACGAGATGAATCCCGAAATAATATATGCTGTTCGATATCAGTCAAATGCGAATGGTATTGGAAACTATTTCACCTATGATATGGAACATTTACCAGGTTCACCTGGGTTTAAAGCAGCCAGTGATTTTAGAGGTAATACTCCTTTCCCAGCTGCTGATGTAATCAGATTCAATCAAACTTTTATTCCTGTATCAATTACGTCTAGTACTACTGGAATTACTGGAATAAGTTATTTCTGCGGTGGGAAATATCAGGATCCTAATTCTGTTCAGAATGATGGGGGAAGTGATTTTATTGTATTACGCTATGCAGATATTATAATGATGTATGCCGAAGTAGAAAATGAAATAAATGGCAATACTCCTCTAACAGCAGCTGATGCTACAAATTTTACTTCAAGATTATATCAGTTAAATAGAATCAGAACAAGAGCTTCAGGATCCGTACCTGCAAATGTGCCGGTATATGCTTATAATTCTTCTTCAGTTAAAACACAAGCGTCGTTTAGAACAACTTTACAGGCTGAAAGAAGAAGAGAATTTGGAGAAGAAGATCAACGTTGGTATGATTTATTAAGGTGGGGCCCAATAGTTTTTAGAACAAATATAAATAAGCATTTAGTAGCAACTAAAGCAGCCGATACTCTTACTGATGTTCACCAGATGATATATGCTATTCCTCAAAGAGAAATAGATATTGCCAATGGGTATGGAATTATCATGCCTCAAAATCCTGGTTACTAATGACAAAAATTAATTATTTATAAAAAATAAAATATGACACAAATAAAATCTTTTATTATAGACAATAGTCTTGAATGGGAAGTAGTAGGTGACGGTGTAAAACGTAAAATAGTAACCTATGATGAAAGAATAATGATGGTGAAGGTTGCCTTCGAAAAAGGTGGTATAGGAACAATTCATCACCATTACCACACTCAATTAACTTATCTGGCCAAAGGAGTATTTGAAGTAGAAGTAGATGGTAAAAAACAAATACTAAAAGAAGGTGACGTGTTTCATGTAGCACCTGATCTTGTACATGGAGTTGTTTGTCTGGAAGCAGGTATGCTTATAGATGTATTTAGTCCGATGAGAGAAGATTTTATTAAATCTTAATCATCAATATTCATGAAATATTTTGTGGTATCTTTTATAATTGGGATTTGTCTTTTATTGACTGGTATATCAGATGCTCAGGTTATGCTTTATGCCAATGGGCCTGGTGCCACTTATGAATTGATAAATAGTGTTTTGGCTCCTGGTTATACAGCAGAAGAAACTCCTGATATGACTAATGGCACCCATATTTCATTTGGTCGACACATAGCTGAAGTATTTGATTCTACTTTGAATAGATATGCTTTTGAATTTTATATTCATGCTGCTTATGATAATGATATCTCGACATTAGAAACAGACAGACAAAGAGTAGAAATAAAAACTTACCAGTCTTCTCCAGCAAACATGATTGGAACAACAGGTGAAACAATGACATTTAAATGGAAGTTTAAATTGCCTACAGGTTTTCAACCTTCTACTTCCTGGACTCATATTCATCAGGTAAAAGCAGTGGGAGGAGATGATAGTTCACCATTATTTACATTGACACCCAGAAAAGGAACTCCTAATCAATTGCAGTTAATTTATGTAGCTGATTCTTCAACTGCTGAAAATTTTCTTGCAACGATTAATCTATCATCATTTATAAATACATGGGTAGATGTAACCGAAGTGGTTAAAGTAGGTAATCCTGGTACATATTCAATTATAATAAACAAGTTAAGTGATGGTTCTAATTTATTAACCTATAGCAATTCTAATATTAAAACTATCAGACCAAGCAATTCCTTTATCAGACCTAAATGGGGAATTTACCGAAGCTTACTGGATGTCGCCGATTTAAGGGATGAGGCTGTTCGATTTACTGATTTTTCAGTTGCTCAAATTTGTGCATGTCAATAAATTAAAAAATTAAATGAAAAAATATATTGTCTTATTATTACTTGTATTATTCTGTCAGTGTTTAGCTATTGCACAACAAACAAAGAAACCTAATATATTGTTTATTGCGGTGGATGATATGAAACCGGAGTTAGGTTGCTATGGTAATAAGCTAATCAAGACACCTAATATAGACAGATTGGCAAAGATGGGAACTGTCTTTATGAGTAATTATTGTCAACAGGCAGTTTGTGGTCCTACCCGTGCCAGTGTTATGACCGGTACTCGCCCAGATGTAACCAAAGTATGGGATTTAAAAACTCAGATGAGGGTAGCGAATCCTGCTACATTAACTTTACCAGAATACCTGATTAGTCAGGGATATACAACGTCTGCAATTGGTAAGATTTATCATGCTGCATGTGCTGATAAAAAAGGAGATGCACCATCCTGGAGTGTGCCTTATTTGAAGGCTAAAGAATCTGATTATGCAAATGGATTGGGGGAGCCTGCAATGAAACATTATCAGTCTGCTAAAACAAAGGAATTATTAGCTAAACAGGATAAAACTCAGAATGCAGAAAATGAAGCAACTGAAACCCCTTCAGGCAGAGGGCCTTCTACTGAATGTTTAGATTTGCCCGACAATGCTTATGAGGATGGTGTAAATGCTTTATTAGCTAAAACAGAAATAGTAGATTTGCACAAAGCAGGGAATCCATTTTTTATGGCAGTTGGTTTTCATAAACCACATTTACCATTTGTATCTCCTAAAAAATACTGGGATTTATACAATAGAGAAAATATGCCATTAGCTAAATTTCAGCAACATTCCAAGGATGGACCTGAAATAGCTTATCATAATTCTAATGAATTACGCAACTATTCAGATATACCTGATTTTGCTTCATTCTCTGATGGTGATAATCATATTGGTCTTAAACCGGAAAAACAAAAACAACTGATACATGGTTATTATGCAGCCATTTCGTATATAGATGCACAGGTTGGTATTTTATTAAACACATTGGATTCACTAGGAATTCTTGATAATACTATCATTGTTTTGTGGGGTGATCATGGATGGCATTTAGGGGATCATGATTTATGGAATAAGCATACCAATTTTGAAAATGCAACCCGCTCTCCTTTGATAATTGCTGCGCCTGGTTATACTCCAGGAAAAACAACTTCTATGACTGAACATCTGGATATATTCCCTACAGTGTGTGATTTATCAGGTTTGGGAATACCAGCTAAACTGGAAGGCAAAAGCCTTGTGCCTTTAATGAAAGATAAAAAAGCTACTGTTTTAGATTTCTCAGTAAGTCAATATCCACGCAAACTTAAAAAAGATGAAATCCTTAAGAGAGGGTATACTTATAATAAAATAATGGGTTATACACTTCGTAATGAAAGGTATCGTTTTGTAATCTGGATGAATGACTTTACCAGCAAACAATCTTATAGTGAGGATAAAGTATATGCTATGGAATTGTATGACTATAATAATGATCCTTTAGAGACTATTAACGTTGTCAATGATGTAAAATATACAAAGGTTTCAAAAGAGTTAAAACAAAAAATGGTAAATTTTTTCAATGCTCAGATTAAATAAACAATAAGGCATTTAAATATTTTTATGATACTTAAAAAGAGACGGTTAATCATGATGTTGATGATCATGATATGTAGTGTAGTTCAGGCGCAAATTAAACTTCTGAAGTCAGATTTAATAAAGTTTGATTTCAAGGTGTTAGCTCAAAATAAAATAAAAATAAAACAAAAGGATATTACTTTAATGCCAGCTTATGAGCAGTTATTAAAAGATGCTGATAAGTCATTGAAGTTCAAGCCTGTTAGTGTGATGGATAAGACCGATTTTCCTCCAAGCGGTAATAAACATGACTATATGAGTATTGCTCCATACTGGTGGCCCAATCCTGCAAAGCCCAATGGAGTTCCTTATATAAAAAAAGATGGAGAAGTAAACCCCGAAGTGGCTAATTTTCCTGACAAAGAAAATTTTCCTAAGCTAATTACTCAGATATACACATTAAGTCTGGCATATTACTTTTCAGGTAAAGAAAAGTATGCAAATCATGCCAGTAAATTATTAGAGGTATGGTTTCTGGACACAGCAACCAGGATGAATCCAAATCTTAATTTCGGACAGGCCGTAAAAGGTGTAATTGAAGGACGTGCTGAAGGGATAATAGATACCCGACATTTCATTTATCTGATTGATGCAGTTGATTTACTGAAAGGGTCTGAATCATGGACTTCAGATAATCAGGTTGAACTTAAAAAATGGTTTTCACAATTTCTATCCTGGTTACAAAATAGTAAGATTGGCATTAAAGAAATGAATGCTAAAAACAATCATGGAGTTTGGTATGATGCTCAGGCTTTATCAATTGCTTTATTTATTGATAGTACAAATCTTGCAGATAAAATTGTAAACAAAACAATAGAAAGGCTGGAAAAACAAATGGATGAAAATGGGCTTTTTCCTTTAGAACTGGAAAGAACCACTTCTTTACATTATTCAGTATTTATTATGAATGCTTTAGAAATTGTTGCTCAGCTTTCTGAAAATACAAAGACTAATTTCTGGACAGCTACTACAACCTCTGGAAAAACTTTCAAGAAGTCATTTGATGCAATATATCCTTATATGACTAATAGAAAGAAATGGGAATATAAACAAATAGTTGATTTTGAATATACTGATGGTATTAATCTACTTTTAAGAGCAAAGGATAAATATGATTGCAAATCCTGTTTTGATGATATTAAGAATATTGTTAAAGAGGATTATTCCAGACAACTATTAAATCTTCTATAAAAACATTGAAAATTAAGTCACAAATAAATATGTTCATTTATGTTAAACTTTAGAGTAGAAAATAAAGTTGCTTTAGTTACAGGTAGTAGCAGCGGCATTGGAATGGCAATTGCCATAGAATTAGCTAATTCAGGAGCCGACATAATTGGTGTTTCAAACGACATGTCTTTGAGCGGTAGCGAAGTTTCTAAAGCAGTAGAAGCTGCGGGAAGAAAGTTCTATCCTTATGTAGCTGATTTTTCTAAAAGAGAATCTTTGTATGCCTTCCTGAATAACGTAAAAGAAGAGCACCCTCATATTGATATTCTAATCAATAATGCAGGACATATTATGCGCAAACCAGCTGCTGAACATCCTGATGAATACTGGGATTTAATCATTGATATCAATCTGAATGCTCAGTTTATTATTACGCGTGAAATAGGTAAACGTATGCTGGATAATAAGTCTGGTAAAATTGTATTCACTTGTTCATTATTAAGTTTTCAGGGTGGAATAAATGTGCCAGGTTATGCAGCAAGTAAAGGGGCCATTTCTTCTTTATTAAAAGCATTTGCAAACGAATGGGCTCCTCATGGAATAACTGTAAATGGTGTGGCTCCAGGTTATATAGCTACAAACAATACCACGCAGCTTCGAGCCGATGCTGAAAGAAGTGAAGCTATCTTGTCAAGAATACCTGCAGGGCGCTGGGGCGAAACATCTGACCTGACCGGTGCTTATGTATTTCTTTCATCTCCAGCTTCTGACTATATTAATGGTACAATTATTACTGTAGATGGTGGTTGGATGGCCAGATAAATATTATTAAAAAATTAAAACAAATAAAATGCAAGTAAGATTTCAAAACAGTCCTAAAGAGACTAGTCAAATGAATACTCAGGAACTGAGGGATAACTTTTTGGTTCAGGGATTAATGAAAGAAGATACAATCCAATTAGTATATTCACATTTCGATCGTCTGATTATTGGAGGAATAGTCCCGGTATCTAATGCCATCTCTTTGCCAAATGAAGATGAATTAAAAGCAAAGTATTTTCTGGAAAGAAGAGAGTTGGGCGTTATCAATATAGGTGGTAAAGGTACTGTTACTGCAGATGGTTTTGCGTATGAAATTGAAAAACTGGAATGTGTTTATTTAGGGAAAGGAACTAAAGAAGTAACCTTTACAAGCGCTGATGGATCAAGTCCCGCTAACTTCTATTTGTTATCACTTCCTGCTCATCAGACTTATCCTAATAAAAAAATGACCAAAGCTGAAGCGTCACCTGTTCATCTTGGTGATATCTCAACTTCAAATAAAAGAACTATTTACAAATATATTCATAACGATGGTATTCAAAGTTGTCAGTTGGTAATGGGACTTACTACTCTGGAGGCAGGTAGTGTCTGGAATTCTGTTCCACCTCATACTCACACACGAAGAATGGAAGCATATTTTTACTTCGACTTAGATCCGGCTCACAGAGTAATGCACTTCATGGGAGAACCTAAGGAAACACGTCATCTGGTAATAGCTAACAATGAAGCCGCTATTTCAGCTCCCTGGAGTATGCACTTTGGAGTAGGTACTGCTTGTTATGGTTTTATCTGGGGTATGGCTGGTGAAAATAAAGAATTCACTGACATGGATCCAGCTCCTGTAGCTACTTTAAAATAAGATTTAAAACAATTTACAATGTCGATGAAGAAAATAATTCTTATTTCATTATTGTTAGCCTCCTCTTTCATAAAAGCTCAGGAAAAAACAGATACAGTAAAAACATATAAACCTGCTGTTTTACCTTCTGGCTTTACACAGAAGTTAGATGTGGTTTATACCGGTGGAACTGACTGGAATAAGAAAATGGATTTATATCTGCCTCCTGCATCTGGCAAACCTAGTCCTGTCATCATCAATTTTCATGGTGGTGGTTGGGTGAGTGGTGTAAAAGAGAACCAGAGTGGCGGATTCAAAATGTACTTTCAGGAAGGATATGCCGTTGCTAATGTTGAATATAGAATGACTCATGAAGCTAAAGCGCCTGCTGCTATAGAAGATGCACGTTGCGCATTGATTTACATTATTAAAAATGCTAAGGCATTGAATATAGATGTAAATAGAATTGTAGTTGTAGGAGGCTCAGCTGGCGGGCATCTTGCAATGATGGCAGGACTATTGGGAGATGATCATCGTTTTGATGGGAATTGTCCCGGAGTCAATAAAATTAAAGTGGCTGCTATTATTGATAAATGGGGCATTAATGATGTCTGGGCCTGGGCTTATTGCTGCAAAAGTCACTCAGCTCAGAACTGGCTCGATACTAAGAAAAAAGATGAGGTCTATGCTAAATCGGTTTCCCCTATTTCTTATGTTACTAAGAAAAGTCCTCCTATCTTTATAGTACATGGTGATGCCGATTCTACAGTACCTCACGAACAATCAGTGATTCTTCATAATAAACTGGTTGACCTGGGTGTTAAAACGGAATTTATTTCTGTTCCAGGTGGTGGACATGGAAAGTTTACCAAGGAACAAATGGCAGAGGTAAATAAAGCTATTATTCAATTTATTAAAAGTCTTGATACATTTAAATAAATGAAATTCAATTATATTATTTCCCGGTTTTCTCTTGCTTTGTTATTTATTTTTATAGGTATGATTAAAACAAATGCTCAGGCTATTCTCGATGCCAATGGGCCTGGTAAAACCTATGAATTAATCGATAGTATTTTGGCTCCAATAAACAATCCGGCAGAAGAAACACCTGATATGACTAATGGTACTCATATTTCTTTCGGACGTCACATCGCTGAAGTTTGGGACTCTACTTTGAATAAATATGTATTTGAATTTTACATCCATGCTTTAATTGATAATGATGTGTCTACACTTGATACAGACAGGCAACGCGTGGAAATAAAAACCTATGAACCATCACCCGATTCTATGAAAGGTTTTCCAGGTGATTTGATGACTTTCAAATGGATGTTCAGATTACCTATAGGTTTTCAGCCTTCACTCAATTTTACCCATATTCATCAGATTAAAGGAGTTGATGGAGATGATAGTGATCCTATTTTTACTTTGTCACCAGTAATTGTAAACGGAACTCCAAAGCTTTGTGTAAGGTATGTTGCTGATAGTGTTCAGGGTAATTCAAATAACCCTTTCACTTTATTGACTTCAGCCAATTTGTCTAAGTTTTTAGGTGTTTGGATGCAGGTAACCGAAGTGGTTAGATTCGATACAACTGCTATTGGTACTTACTCTATTAAAGTAACTAAAGTTGGGGATACATCTGCTCTTCTTAAATATTCAACTGTTGGTATTAAAACTGTGAGAGCAAGTAATTCATTTGTCAGACCTAAATGGGGTATTTACCGTAGTCTTTTAAGCCCATCTTATTTAAGAGATGATTCACTCCGATTGTCACATATCACTATATATAAAGGGAAAACACCTTTGCCAGTAGATATTACTGATTTTACTGCTGCTGAAGTAGGTAATGAAATTAAATTGACCTGGAATGTTACAAATGAAATTGATTTAAAAAGTTATATAATAGAGTATAGTTCAGATGGTACTGTATTTAATGATATTAGTTCTATAGCTGCTATTGGTAATACAGGTTATGTTTATGTATTGAATAAACCATATGATAATACACAATTTTATCGCCTTAAAATAATAAATAACAATGGATATTTATCGTATTCATCTTCAGTGTGCATAAAAACGAACAACAGTATATCGCTTTGTATATACCCCAACCCTGCTAAAGACTTTATTATATTACATATTAATAAACTTCTTCCCAATACCTTTGCAATCTTATTCGATGCAGATGGAAAACGAATTCAAAAAATTCAGTTATCTAATTTTGCTTCAACATTATCAAACAATAAATTATCTAACGGATTCTACAATATTCAATTAGTGCAGGATAATCATATTATCAATAATTATCCTCTTATCATAAACAAATAACAATTTAAGTATTTACATTCACAAAAACGGTTCAAAATGAAAAAATTAATCTACATTTTATGTTTCTTTCTTGCCTTTAATCAGGCAAAGGCAACTACCTACTACTGGATAGGGGGTGCTACAGCTACTTCTTTCAATGGTCAGGCTTATTGGACTACCAATGCTACTTCCCGAACTCCTGTTGGAACTACAGGCACAATTGCTATTGGCCTATCCGATGTATTTATTTTCGATGGTACCAATATTGGTGGTACAACTGTTGTTACTGGCGCTGTAAGTATTACTATGACTACATTAAGTACTACTCCTTTTGCGCAACTCAAATTTATTAATGGCGCTAATGTTAGTCTTGGACGTACCGCTACTGGTTCTTCTGTAATTGACCTGAAAGGAGATGGTACTGCTGCTCCCGATTTAGTAATCGATGCTACAAGTATGCTTACACAAGGCTCACCAACTTACGACTACAATGTTCAGATCATTGTAGATACTTTGGCAACCGCTTTAATCAATGGTAAAGTTTATCTGTCTCCTCTTTCTACTACTGTTCATACCCGTAGTTATATTACTTCCAAAGCAACCGGCAACGTTGTTTTTGGTGCCGGTTCTGCTTGCTATATCACCGACTCTACTGCCTCAGGTGGGTTCAATGCTTCTGTTGCAGGTGGTATCGATTTCAAAGCAGGTTCATCTCTTTATTATTATACAGGCAGAAGCCCTATAGGTAGTAGCTCTACTCTTCAGATTTCAACTTTTGAAGTTGGTAGTAATGTATATTTTGAAAAAAGTAATGTTAGTTATGTTGATAATGTAACTGCTTATGGAGCCTCTAGCTGGACCAATGCTAAGTTCCTGGCTAATTTATTTATTCAAAATGGTTCTTCTTTTACCTGCGATGGTGCTCCTGGTAAAATCGACTCAATCACTGTCGACGCAGCCTCTACTTTTACCAGTCATACAAGTGGGCAGACTCCGGTATTAGGCAACTTGACAGTGAATGGTACTTTTGTTGGGTCGGGTACAAATAGTCTTATTCTTGGTGGTACAGTTCCTCAAACAGTTTCAGGATCAGGCACTATCAATGTTCCTACTTTTGTGGTTTGCGATAATAGTAATGTTACTTTATCTAAAACTATTACAGTATCTACCGGATGCAGTATTGTTGGTAAAATTGATTTTGGCACATCTGGCACTCTTTCAGGTACTGCTACTTTTACCAGTAGAGTCAATACTGTTGCCGCTGCTCTTGTTGGAAACATTACTGCAGGTTCTTATGCTATTTCTGGAGTTGTAGGTACTATAGCAGGGGTTACTGGTCTTACTGTTACAGGTACAGGTATTCCTGCAGGTACCAGTGTAGTTGGTTTCTCAGGTACACTTGCCACAATTTATCTGTCCCAGCCAGCAACCTCTTCCGACTCTGCTGCTGCACTAACTTTTGCAGGTTCTGTTTCCCGTCTTACCAATTCCAATCCAAATGGTTTCGATAGTACTGCCGGTTCTGTAGTAGTTACTGGTCTAAAAACGTTTCAGGCTGGCACTTGTTATGTAATTAATGCTGCTACTACTCATCCAATTGGTATCAACTCTTCAGCACCTCTTGCTATGAATGTTGGCAATCTTACACTCAATGCACCGGTTACTACCAACTATATTACAAATGTTCTTGGTACACTTACCCTTAATACCGGTAAGCTAACCATTCGCCCTACCGATACTTTACGCATAGCTTCTGGTAAGGATATTGCAGGAGGTACATTTAATGCCACTAAATATATTGTTACCGACATCAGTGGTTCCAATGTAGGCGTACTAAGAATCGATTCTTTTACTACTCCTAAAGTATTCCCGATAGGCACTTCTACCTCATTCCTTCCTGTTACTTTAAAACCTACCGATACAGCTGGTTTTGCTATCAGTGCTTTCACAGGTGTTACATCCAATGCTATGCCTACAGGCACTGCTTTCTCTGCTGCTGCTAAAACTACCATTGTTGATGCTGTATGGACTATCAACCGTAACAGAGGTACTGGCAATTGCGAAGTGGCACTTAATTGGCCTGCTAATCTCGAAGGTGCTGCCTTCTCTACTTTTGCCGACAATCAAATTGGTATCTCCCGTTACGATACAACTACTGGTGTTACTGTTTGGACTCCTGCTATCGATTCAGCAGCCAGCAATATCGTCAACACTGCTGTAGCTACTTTCAGCAGCTTTACCAGCTTTGCCGTTGGCCAGATTGCAGTAGCTTTGCCGGTACAGTTCAAAAACTTCGTAGCTTCTTTACACAACAATTTAGCTAACATCAATTGGCAGATGGCCAATGAAAATGGTATAGCTGTGTATATTGTAGAAAAAAGCAGTGATGGTAACAACTTCACTGATTTGCAGTCTTTTAAATCGCTCAATAACGTATCTGCTCTAAGCACGTACAACTTTGTTGATCAGAATGTATTCAGTGGTAATAATTATTATCGTATAAAAGTGATTGCCGAAAATGGTACAGTTAAGTATAGCAATATATTGTTGGTTAAAAACAATGCAAAACTCAATGTACAGATATTTCCAAATCCGGTAAAGGCTGGCAATCCAATGACAGTATCTTTCAATGCAGCTGCAGCATCCGGTATTACTATCAATATCATTGATTTTACTGGTAAAATCGTTGGTACTACCCGTGCATCCATCACACAGGGAATCAATGTTATTTCCATACCAACCAATAGCAATTTCAAAACAGGTAATTATATAGTATCTATAGTATCCGGCAACAACACTACAGAACCTGTAAATATTCCTGTCCTCATTAAATAGACATACAATTGTATTCTGAATATCCACAGCCGCATAGCAATATGCGGCTGTTTTATTTACTTCATCTTCCAGGAAATACTTCAAACTGTAATCTCCAATTCCAATGTTTTTAGTTTTTAAACCTTTAGTCTTTGTATTCTGTATTTCATTATCATATTATCACATTATCAAATTATCTCATTAATTTTTTGGGCGTTCCGGCTTCGCTTTGCTCGCCGTCGTGCCGCCTCTGCTATCTTTTGCTGCGCCTACCGTTGGTTGCTGAGTTTACCGAATTGCCTGGGCGGGCTATCTGATAGGTGCCATTACCGGCATTGTACCCCACGATATATTTGTGCTGGGATTAAGGCAGAATCTGAATCTCTACAACATACAGTTTGCCATGTACAAGGCATATACCTTCGCCTTCATTGTCAGCAGTATACCCTCTTATTTCGGATATTATGTCACCGGGGGAGCCCTGGAAATAGGTCGTTCCAGCACACAGTCGGTGGTAGTAAGTTGTATCCTCATCTTAGCAGCCGATTATGCTCTGGCAGCCATCTTCCTGTAAGGAGACAGGAGTCAGAAGACAGGAGTCAGGAGAATACAATCTGATAATGTGATAATATGATGATTTGATAATGAATACAGAAAATGCAGTACTTAGTTAACAGAGCTAAATATTTAAAGCAAAATAAAGCTACAAGGGATTGAATAAGAATAGCCCGGCATGTATTGCCGGGCTATCTTTATTTATATAGTTTAAGAAACTGGTATGACTTGTTCTGAATGTGAAATTGATTATAATCCATTCATTAAAATACCTAAAATCCGTTTAAATAAAAACGCTAAAATCAATTCATAAAAGGACTATAATCTGATTGGGTAACTGAATTGGGTAGTTATCAGTGTGCTGCAAAATTAAACATCGGTAGGGATTTAAAAAATATTTTATTTTTTTATAAAATTATGATTTAGGATCAATATATTTGTTATCGCAAGGCGGTGGCTGAGAAGCTGATTCTACAAACCAACTCCCCAACGATATAACAAGCCTTGCATAAAACGATTAGCTTATGGCTATAAAACTATAATAACAATTAAAGGAATTGAGCTTTTTTGCTTTTTTAATTGTTTCAGGGTTGGTGATGCAAAAAAACATTGTTCGGGGATATGAACAATACTTGTCAGGTAAAATATTCAGACATCTTAGCGGGGTTTAGGTTTTTACAAGGATTGAGGTTCCTGTATTTCAAAGCGGATTTAGAGAAGAGATGACAAAAAATGGGTTAGGAGAATTTGTACTTAAATAAAAAAGTACAAAAAAACAGTAAAAACAAGCTATTTTAGTCTATCGCACGTTCAGAAATGCGTTCGACACATCAAGAAACTCCTCCGCAGGTTCAAGGAAGTCATTCGACACATCAAGGAAGTCGTTCGACACATCATGGAAGTCGTTCGACACATCAAGAAACTCGTTCGACACATCAAGATACCCGTTCGACACATCAGGATACTTGATCGCACGTTGAGAGTAGTCGTTCGACACATAAAAACAGACGATCGCACGTTGAGGAAAGACCTCCGCACATAGTGGATGAAAAGAAGGAAGAATACAATACCTGAATTGACACTAATTATCGATAATGATATTCCCATTATTCATTAACCGTCAAAAATTATACATATGACAGTTATTAAGTTTAAAGGTAGATGCAGACTTGACGAATTGAGTACATTCGGTTTATTTGTTTATAATTCGTATGTAAAGAATCAAGCTGACTTTGAGTTGTTTTCTCAAAAATATACCGTAGCGTACGGTACGAATATAGAACTGAACAGAAAGGCTATTGACGCCCTGATTAATCCTGTTCAGATAACCGGTGAATTGAAAATGATTACCCAGAGTATTTATTCGAATCAGATTGTACTGGCTTCGGCTATAGATTTTCTGGAAGGGTATGCTGACAGAGCTACAGGACTGACAGTGGCGAGTAAGGATTTTGGATTCAGTAAGGTTAGACAGGCTAATAATTCGGGGGATATAGAGGCAGTAGTAAAGAATGTAAGATCTGTAGGACAGGTTGCAGATAAAAACATGGCAGCACTGACTGCCGAGGGTTATTCTGCTGCTAAACAAACTACTTTATTAGGACTGGCTGATACGCTGGAGACTGAAAATGCTGCCCAGAATTCGAAGATTGATGACCGGAAGTCGCTGGTGAGTGATAACCATGTAGCGTTTAACAGCTACTGGGACAGCATTAATGATTTGTGTGATATCGGGAAAAAACTTTACAAAGAAAAGACCAATGAAAACAGAGATCAGTATGTGGTAAGTACAGTACTGGGAAGGATGAGGAGTGATGCCGCTAAAACTGCTGTATCGGGAAATACAGATGCGAGAGCAAGGATAGAACTGAAGCCATTGACAACTGGAAGGAAAAGAGTTGGAAAGGCCGATGCTAATGGAGACTATGCCATTAAGGGGATTGCAGTTGGGGAATACCAGGCTACTAAGACTGTTAAGGGTAAACCTGCTGTGGTTAAGACTGTAGTGGTTGAGAGTGGAGCGCATGTGGTGGAGAACTTTGACTAATGTGATAATGTGATAATGTGATAATCTGATAATTAAATACAGAATACAATATGCTATACTTTTAAGGCTGTTCTGCGGGAGTGGAACAGCCTTTTTTGTAGTGTTGGTTGAGGACTATAACGAAAACGGGTATATTTGTTTTTGCAAAGGCTTTTATGATGTATATCGCTGAGATCATTTTCCCGTTGAATGGGTTTATGAAAAGATGGTGAAAGGGAAAAGCGACAATACGAGTAAGTACACATTGAAGAGGAAAAAGAAAGAGTATTGAGATTTAGGACAAGTTGTAAAAGCTTAATTGCAAATCAGAGATTTGCTATCACTGCGACGAAGTCGGAGACTTCGCCGAACGGACAGGAACATTACGCCGAACTGGGACTTCGCCGAACAACAGGAACATTACGCCGAACCGGGCTTTTATGATGTATATCGCTGAGATCATTTTCCCGTTGGATGGGTTTATGAAAAGATGGTGAAAGGGAAAAGCGACAATACGAGTAAGTATACATTGAAGAGGAAAAAGAAAGAGTATTAAGATTTAGGACAAGTTGTAAAAGCTTAATTGCAAATCAGAGATTTGCTATCACTGCGACGAAGTCGGAGACTTCGCCGAACGAACAGGTACATTACGCCGAACAGGGGGAAATAAAACATTATTTTACTCACAAATTAGAGGTAAATAAATGGGCTGGATAGTTTCGTTTGGGTTTGTTACTTCAATTAATTTCTCTTTAAACTTAGTAACGTAAAGTATTAAATCTCGTTCTTGCTCGGGGAACTTAAAATGCTTTTTCATTCTAAGTTCATGTTCATAATAACCATTATCCAATAAATCCATTTTGCGAAGCAGCTCTCTCGGAATGGAAATATCATCTTTTAGTCTTTCCCAGAACTGAAAAATATACTCATTCTCGCCTACTGCAATATCAATAGACCAATGATGACCATCATTGGTTATATAACCAAACATACAGAATGCGTAAAATTCAAATACTTTACAGCCATTAAAAGGTTTTAAGTCGTATTCAAAATGCTCTTGCAACTTCTCCGCTCTAAATAAAATCAACTCTTTTAGCATATCCCTAATAGATAATGCTGTCTTATAGTTTTCTGAAACTAACATTTCATTATAAAATTGCTCAACTACTACTTTGTTCATAATATTTCCTCCTAATTTTTTTATTAATGCGCCGTATTGTCTAAGAATCAACAGAGCATCTATATGACTGGTTATTTTTTCTGCTTTTGCAATCCATCCATTGTATAAATCTTTGTCAGTATTATCGTAAGCTAAACTATACACAATTTTAGATTCAATAAATTTAATTTCTTCTTGTTCCCAGTTTGTCATACTCGGAAGTTTTCTTTGATTAAGTGAAATGTACACTATACAATCACAATCATAACCGTCTCTTTTAACGTACTCAACATATCTTGGCAGTTGCCTATCCATATCTTGCGCATTGTTAATTTTATTCTCAACTATTATAGCCTTCTTTGATACTTTGTCCCTAATCAGCAAATCAATCTTTCCTCTTTCTCTAAAAATTTCAGGTGAGTTATAGTTACCTAGATTGATTTTGGCTCCAATGAAATTCAAATATTCTAAAAAGAGATGCAGGTAAGTATCCCCTTCATTATGTTTTCCATTCTCTAAAAATATCTTCAGAACATCACTATGAAAATTTTCCTGATGATATTTATTTGAAATAAGAGCAAATAGATTAAACCCAATATTTACTTTTCTACTTTCTACACCCTTTATATAATCTACAGAAGCTTTGCTAATAACTTCATTATTGATGAACCCACAGTAACGGGTTATCCAATGATTATTAAGTCCTTTGACTGTATTTATTAATTCCTTTACCATCAATTTTAACGTATTGGTATAATTTCTCTTAACCTTCTTCCCTCGCTGGTCCTCGTCAATCTTCGCTGCTACCGCAACGCCTGTGGCGGTGGCTTAGGTACAATATGTAAGTCGCTCCAGAACACGCCACAGGTGTACGCTAGTAACCAAAGTCACGTACACTAGCTGAGAAGCCACCTGCGTAGTTGTTATCCAAGTCTTTCACTCAACTTTTTGAAATTTTTATCGTAAGTTACTATCCAACTTCCTTTTTTAAAAAGGATAGTAGAACCAGAAGCATTACGAAAGTCACCAAGTGAAGAAACAAGACCATCACTAATTTTTCTGCCTGTTTCGTCATATGAACTAATCCAACTTCCTTTTACAAAAACAATAAAATCACTACCAATACCACAAAGGTCACCAACCGATGAAGCTAAAATATCTTTAATTTTTTTACCACTACCGTCAAAAACTGTGTACCAGCTTCCTTTTAATTGAACATCTGAAATTGCCATATATTGCTTGTTATATTTTTTGCCTACTCTAATCGGTTTTCAGCTTCCCCGTTTTCTGCAAAGTTAGATTGTCAGTCCGCCAAACTATGTCGTTGTGATTTTTGTGTTTACACGGCCGCTCAGCCATTACCGCAAACTTTTATTAAAAGTATCCTCGATGCCCCCTCCCTTCTCGTCACAGCTTCCCTCTCACCATCTTCAATATTCAACCTCTCACCTCTCGGCACTGCCTGTGGCTGTGCCGTAATATTTAGCAGCATGTTGCTGCATCTAATTAAATTAAAGCCCCTTCCTACCTTTTTACCCCTCAAAGAAACTGAATATTTAAGTACAGGCTTTATTTTATTTAAATAATACAGTTTATGAGGTTCGATTCTGATATGCTGTAACGGTTAAAACCGTTGAATTTCAATTGATGATTTTTTACCCACGATTAAAACAGAGGACTGTTTAGGAGACGCATTGCAATGCGTCTCTACGAAGGAAGGGGCTTGTATGTAGTTTGAACGAGCGTTAGTGCCAGAGCGGATTATCCTTTTGGGCGCGCTGTCAGGCCCTTCGATAAACTCAGGGACCATCACAGCGCGCCCAAAAGATAGCAGCGGCGGCACGGCTGCGAGCAAAGCGAAGCAGAAACGCCCAAAATCAAAGTAAAAAGTAAAAAGTAAAAAGTAAAAAGTAAAAACAAATACAAAAAAATAAAGACTAAAGGTTTAAAAACTAAATTGAATACAGAATACAAATAATGCTTTATGTGCCTCCCTTCTCGTCACAGCTTCCGTCTTCCCTTCTTCAATTTTAAGCCTCACACCTCACAGCACTGCCTGTGGCTGTGCCGTAATTTTTAGCAACATGTTGCTGCCCTTAGTTGATTGAAAACACTTTGCAAATAGTCGTAATAAAACCGCCATCATAATTTCATTTAGCAAAGCAACTTACAAAAAATTAAATCTACTATTTACTGTTATATATCCCTTATCACTAACTTTGAATTATTATTTCGGTTATGAAAGAAAATTTGAACCATCATATTATTTTAAACACATTGGCATCACACCAGCATCAACTTAATGATTTTGGGGTAAAGGAGATTGGTTTGTTTGGTTCTTATATTAGTAATAATCAGCAAAAGGAAAGTGATATTGATTTGCTGGTAGATTTACAACCCGAAATGAAAACTTTTAAAAACTATATGAAGTTAGTGTATTATCTGGAAGATCTTTTTGGCAGAAAAGTTGACTTGGTTACAAAGCAATCATTAAGCCCCTATATAGGTCCACATATCTTAAAAACCGTGCAGTATGCCACTCTCTCAAATTGAGTTTATAAAACATATTTCAGAAGAGTGCGATTATTTAATACTGGAATATAGTCAGAATAGCAAGGATGATTTTTTAAACAACAAAAGACTGTCAAAGGCAATCTGCCGTAGTCTGGAAATAATTGGTGAAGCTACCCTTAAAATTCATCCTGATATTAAATCAAAATATCCACTGATTTCATGGAGAGAAATGAGTGATATCAGAAACAGAATTATTCATCATTACTTTGGAATAGACTATGATATCGTGTGGGATACTGTAAAAACAGATATACCAATTTTGAAAGAAGCTATAGAAGTTATCCTCAGAGTTGAAGACAATGATTTAAATTAATATACATTCTTATAACTACTTATAGATACTGGAGCACACCTCGCATAAACCCCTCGGAACAGCCCACCAATCGGCTCAGCGAGTAGCTGTGCCGTAAACTTTAGTAGCATGTTGCTGCATCTAATTAAATTAAAGCCCCTTCCTTTTTCACCCCCTCAAAGAAACTGAATATTTAATTACAGCCCTTATTTTATTTAAATAATACAGTTTATGAGGTCTGATTGTGATATGCTG
>Ga0364874_10013_pt1 | contig 88907 bp, 60 predicted proteins | sample ExccelAu500001D4_2_FD_206922 | JGI IMG/M metagenome (GOLD analysis project Ga0364874, IMG submission 206922) | Enriched cells from Trout Bog Lake Hypolimnion, Wisconsin, USA - BchlTB.Aug07.5000.01.D4 | ecosystem: Environmental > Aquatic > Freshwater > Lake > Hypolimnion/Profundal zone | place... | reverse complement strand
ATGATGATAGGGTGAGTCTGAAAGTAATTAAGGATATCCTCGAAAGACTCGGATATAAAACTCTTCAGGCTGAGAGTGGTGAAGTGGGTTTGTCATTGGTCCGTTCAGAACATCCGGATCTTGTAATCACCGATTTTCAGATGCCTGGCATAGACGGTCTTGAGGTTGTCACAGAAATCCGTAAGCTGTATATAGGAATTCCTGTCATTTTACTGACTGGTTTCGGCGATGTTGTTTTAACCATTAAATCGATCCAGTTAGGCGCTTTTGATTATATTGAAAAACCCATTGATCCGCTTCAGCTCAAGAATGTGGTTCAGTTTGCCCTTAATTCGGTTAAAGTGAGCAGTGGACTTCATGAGTTGAGATTTGAAGATGCCTCCAGCGAAAGTATGCTCGAGAATAATGTACTGGTTGGTAAAACTCCTCAGATGAAGGAGATCTTTAAAAATATTGGCCGTATCTCGCTGAATAAGGTGAATGTTTTGATTCAGGGGGAGACCGGAACCGGTAAAGAACTTATCGCCAGATTAATCCATTACTCAGGCGTTACTGCCAATCAACCACTGGTTATTGTTAATTGCAGTGCCCTTACAGAAACTTTGCTGGAGAGTGAGCTTTTTGGCCATGTAAAAGGATCTTTTACGGGTTCAATCAGGGATAAAAAAGGGAAGTTTGAGTTGGCCGGTGAAGGCTCAATTTTTCTGGATGAAATTTCTGAGATATCACTGAATACTCAGGTGAAGTTGTTGAGGGTTATTCAGGAGCTGGAGTTTGAGAGGGTTGGAGGAGAAGAGGTGATCCCTATGAAAGCCAGGATTATTACTGCATCCAATAAGAATCTCGAGGCTCTTATTAAAGAGGGCAAATTCAGGGAAGATCTCTATTACCGCCTAAAAGTATTTACCATCGATTTACCTCCTCTACGCGAAAGAAAAGATGATATCCGCGATCTGGTGGTCCATTTTCTGCATAAATTGAATAAACGGTTCAACAAAAATGTGACAAAGATTGGTGATGGAGTGATCGATCTTTTGAAGGCTCATAACTGGCATGGAAATGTTCGTGAGCTTGAGAATACGATTCTTCAGGCAATTGTAATGTCCAAGAATGATGTTTTGGAGGTCGAAAATATCACGCTAAATAACAGACAGAATCAGGAAGTAGAGACTAAGCAGGAAATTCTTAAGTATCGCACAATTGCGGAACTGGAGAAATACCATATTAAGCGGATACTGGATGAGGTCAAATGGAATAAGCTCGAAGCCTCTCATATTCTTGATATTACCCGTCCAACGCTGAATGCAAAAATTGAGAAGTATAATCTGGTAAGAGGGTAGAATTTGTTCACTGTAATAAGTCGGGCCAAATCAATAGAATGTGCTCTTGTTAGAATAGGTACTTGGGACTGGCTTTTGGCAGCTGGTGGCTTGCAGGTATTCTTTAACGATTGCCTGTTATTCTAATCCCGTATCCAGGTAATTCGAGTTCTATCGGTTTTGTTACCGGATCCCCTATTATTTAAGTGGCAGTCGATACCTCCTTCTGACCATTCCGGACAAACAAATTCCTCAGTGCCATCGGTTCGAAGGTGATATAAAACCGTCCGTCAAACGACGGATTATTTCGGTTTAAAGGGGATGATTAAATCAGATGCATCCTGGCTAAAGCTCACATTCTCATTACGATTGCCTGATTTCCGGAATTAGAATTCGCTGGTTATCATGCACAGGTTATTCAGTAAATAAAAAACCATATCCTATTTTAGTATTTACTTAATTAATAATAAATCTTCTCCCAGGAAGAACTTCCAGCCGCCATTTGCATTGCACCATTCCCTCCGCCAATTAATTAGCTTCATGATCAGTCCTGATCACAAAAGCTTTCTGGAATCCACTTTTTTGGATTATGGGAAGGAAATAAAGCGCCTGTTTGTTATTCTGGAATCCATCCATCTGCAACTTGTAAAGCCCGTTTTCAAAGATTATAAAAGTAGGTCGGTCACTTATTTTAAGCAATTCCTCTTTTGCACGGATAGCATTGTTCTCTTTGGTGAACGCTCCAGCCTGAATTACCGGGCCGTTTCTCACGGTTGCCACCCCCTTTTTTAGAACCTGGGTGGAGTCTCCTTTTTGAACAGACGATTTTATCTCCCTCGCTGGGTTTGGTGACTTGCCCGCAACCTGCTCAGAAATTGCATTTCCGGGAACCGTTAGTTGGCTTACGACATTTACCGGCGTAGGAGTGCCAGTAACTGACTGGTCAGGAGCATTTGCAGGTAAAGCAACCTTTTTTGCCGGCAGACCCGGAACAACTGTCGCAGGATTGGCCGCTTTTGCAGGCGGAACTGAAGTTTTTGAGGTTGGAACCGCACTTGCTGGTGCTGCAGTTTTAGTTTTTATTGAAGCCGGAGAAGCAACTTCAATCATGGATTTAACCTGATTTACCGTTCTTGTAGTATCCTTAACCGGTTCTTTATGGATCAGACTCAAATGGAAGTCCAGACCATCCAGAATAGTCCCATCCTTCGAAGGGGCAATATTTATGGGTATGTTTTCCGGCACAGAAACCATCTTTAATTTTTTAAGCTGTTCCGGATCAATCCGGGCCGTATATTTCCCCGGAGTAAGACCCAGATAGCTATAATAACCGTCAGATTCAGTCATCATACGACCGGCCAAAGTCCCCTCTTTGCGATAAAAACAAACCATTATTCTCCCCTGACCTCTGGAATCCAGATAGACGTTTCCGGATGCCTCTCCTACAACCGAAACAGGAATCTCAATGGTTTGAAACTGGTTGGCATCGATATTCACCTTCATGGTCAGGTTATGCATCTGCCAGCCAATATTGTCAAAGCTGTTTTTATCGAGTTCGAGGAAATAGCTGGTATAAGGGACAAGATCCAGTATATGTATGGTCGTATCCTTGTCGTTTCGAATAATTGTACCTCCGTTCAGCCTGAACTGAAGCCCTGCTACTTTAGGCTCTCCTACATCATGCTTTCCATTCCCGTTAATATCAAGGAAAGGTAAAAGCGTTATACCCCCTTTGCCGACATTGGTCCGGTTAGTTACCCCTAAATAATTCGATTTGTGGTCATAAATTAAACTGCCTCGTGCCGATTCAATCAGAGAATTCTGATTGTTCGTATTTCGGAAAGAGAAACCGGTCTGGGCAAAGGAGAAATCATAACGAAACCCCACTTCAAGATTCCGGGTATTACTGGCAAAATTTTGTTCGTACGACAGGTTGAGGAACCCATGCTTAAACAGTGGTTTTTCAATGATGGTGCGTGCCGAGATCAAACGCTGATTATTGTATTCATACTGGACCTGGGGGGTTAATGTAAAGTGTCTGGGTAGCCGAAATGCAAGCGACAAATTACTGTAAATATAAGGATTGGCGACCCCGGTAAAAAGTCCGTATGTGGTAAAATTTGTAGTAATCCCATGAACAGAACCCGATAAAAGCATCTCGGCATTTGTATTGGTGAGTCCGGGTAAAACTATCTGATAAAGCGTTAATCGGGTATAGGCTGCGAAATCTTTTCCCTTGATCGGGACGGAAATGATCCCTTTTCGCTCTTCGAGGTAATTGTAAATGATAGCCTTTTGTCCGGGAACATATTTGGTATAATCAAGTTCCAGCTGAAGATTAGAGGGGAGCCGGTAACTCAGGATTCCTTTGGTGCGCACCCCGTTGGTATATTCACCGGTAATCATTAAACTGCTCATCAACCTGAGTGAACCACTCACAAAGGGCATGGTCGTTCCGGTTATTACCGAAGAAAGATACTCAACTCCGGTTCCAATTGTCAAACGGCGCGTTACCCCATAATTCAACGAAGCTCGTGCAAACCGGCTGTGCAGAGAATCTTCAACTAAACCAGTACTGATGTTGTACTCGAGATCTTTTGGGGGTAGAAAATTAAACGGAATACTGATATTCTGTTCCTTTGTACGCTCTTCCCCCCATGGACCATAAAATTTGAGTTTTACGGCTGAATTGCCATAGACTAAGGGGACCTCAAACTTATAAAACCCTGATCCGTCAGCTTTCATATAATCGATCAGTACATTATTTACGTAGAGTTCAACGATCCAGTTCGGTTCAGTGACATCACTAAGGGTATAGGTCCCGAAGGAACGACGGTATGTGGTTGGAGTATTGGTAAACTGAACCCCAACTACCGGATCAAAGATAGAGGAGGTTACTGTGGTATAGATTTTTCCGGCGGTTACCTGGCGCAAGGCAGCATGGTCGTTATTCACAAATCGCCACTGGTATTGCTGTTGTTTCTCTGTAAAAGGGACCGTATTATCGTAATTCAGCAAGGCATTTGCCTCACCACCAGCAATTACGGTTCCCAAGGCGAGGTTTAACCGGGTATCACTAATCCCCGGGAATTGCTGGGTTGAAATGACTGACCAGTCGGCCATCCCGAAGTGAAATGCCGGATACCGCCGCTCAATGGTGGTGTCCGTTTTCATCTCCCCCTTGAGATGGCTGATATTTGAACGCATCTGTTCGAGCCGCATTTCACGGATTACCGGCAATTCCAGTTTTGTGGCGAGGTTGACCGATAAACTCCTGAAACTAAACGAACAATCGAGACCAAATATTTCGCCAAACCAACTGGTTTTTAAATAGAGGTTAGTCTCCGATTTGATCATATCCACTTGCTTAAGCGGATAACTCTTCCCCTGGTACCTGATGCGACGATGAAGGTAATCGACCGTATAAAGTGCTTTCGGATTAATAAAAAAACCGGTCACAGAATCTAGACCAGGAGAGGGATCAATCTTAACCTTGAGGAAATTAAAGAGATCGACTATTGGCAGATAAGCAGACTCATCCACTATTGCTGCTGTAATATCAGTACCGCCATATCGTTGGATATTCAGGAAAATTGAGATTTCATCATACTGGAACTCATTTTGAGCGTTACTACTCAAGGGGCAAAAGGCGATCCAGACAAACAGCCAGGCAAGGCACATTAAAATACCGGAAACTGTGGAATATTTCCGGTAATTTAGTAGACGTGGCGTGACTTCGGATAGCTTCATACAAAGTAAGGTGTATTAGATTCTTAGTTTTGAATAAAGGTTACCTGAAACATTCCGTTATAGTTGCCTGCCGGATTTGCTGAAAGGGAACTTACAGTGAGGGTGCCTCCAATGTATACATCGGTAGTCAGTCCCCTCGTAACAAATGGGGTTCCCGTACTCGAAGGCCCGATCGATAACATAACGGTTCCCCCATGACTTCCACTCAATGCGGTATCGGGTCCATTGGAAATGGTGATTAAGGTGCCGGGCAGTGCAGTTACCACAAAAAGTGCAGGTGTAACGATTGAACTCATATTTGGCAGGATAATATCACCGGTTGCTGTGCGAAAACCGGAGTGGTCAACTGTAACTGTACCGGCAGCTCCTGCCTGAATGAAGGTGCCAAAACTAAGATGTTGCACAGTACTTACCGTGACTGAAATTGGCTTTGGCGGTTTCTCCTGTGCATTTCCTGGCAGAAAAAATAATAGTGTACCGATTAAAAGAAAGAAAAAAGCCTTATACTTTCTAAAGGGCGAATAAGTTTTAAGGTTATTCATAATCTTATCGTATTAATATTTTTTCAGATTGTTTATGGTTGCCTGAGATCACCGTAACGATATAAAGTCCGCTGGCAGATCCCGGGTTTATCTCCACCGTTTGCTGATCAAACACCTCCTTGAGCATGATTATTTGTCCCTTCATATTGGTAACATAAAGACTTGCACTCGTGTTCAACGGAAGATTCATGGTTATCAAATAAGTGGATGCAGAGCGTGTCAATGTAAACATTTTTTCTGCAACCGGGGTAACCGTGTTTAATTCTGTGAGTGAAAATACAAGACTAAACCGCTGGTTATAAGTTCCAGCTTTGAGGGAGAAACGGTACAAGGGATTTTTCTTTAAATCCTGGGTGATCCCCAATTGGTTGTCAACCAGATAAATATAAAGGGATGAGGGCAGTCCGCTGATATCTTTGGCGCTGAAGTCAACCCACCCGTCGCTTAGGGTCATGATCCCCACCGGAATCCGGGTGGTAGTGTCAACCGGCTGAGGGATAGCATAGATCGACAACTGTTTCGGATCTGAGGATAAAGTGTAGAGGTTCGGAACCAATACATCGGTATTCATCATTTTTAAGGCATCAAGCTCTTTATTGAAACTCCTCCCTGCCTGGTTGTCGAAGTAAATGAGGGCCACATCGTAGAGTGGACTATTCGTTTCAAGATTTGCAGTAAACCGAAGGATGGTTCGGCTATCGAGGGTCGCATCCCGGAATGTCGGGGCAAGGTCATTGGTCCTGACCGAATTGGTCATCCCCAGTGTACCGCTCACCGGGTAAGGCCCGTCGGAGACATGGATAAAGAATCCCTGCATAGAAGCAATCAGATTATTCCCGTTTCCGGTTGCAGTGCCATTAACATAGCTGCTGTATACACCTGTATACTGGTCTGTCCCGTCGGCGTTGAAGAAATAGATAGCGTTGTCAATATTCGTTTTAGTCCATCCGGATGATGCATTCCAGTTGATGGGTGAAGGGTATGGATTGCCTACCAGGTTGAAACCCTGGGTATATTTCCGGTTATTATTCTTCAGCGAAACTGACAATGGACCATTATTCACTACTCCGGTCAGACTGATTGTTTCCGGGGTTCCTGATGTGCCGAAATTCGCTGCATATCCATTCATAGGTGCCAACAGGTTAGTTCCGGTCGTGTAATTAACCCATCCTGACTGGTAGGCGGTAACTCCTAAGGAATCCCTGCTGTTATTTTCATTGTAGGAATAAAATGAGGGGAAAGTAGCGGCCAAATTAAGATAACTGCCAAACCCCCCAACCATGGCAGATTGGAACGGAGAACTCACATATTTGTAGCCGAATGCCGAAGGGAGAAAGCGCTGCATGGTCACATTCCCGGTTACATTATTTGCCCCCGATCCGTCTATAAGCGCCGTTTGCGATGCTGTTGAGATCAGCACGAGGTTCCCTGCAGAAGATAAATCTCCTGTAGCTGCTTTCACAACTCCGGTCACGTTTAACGGACCGCCAAGTGTTACTCCTGCCGGATTGGAAATGGTCAGATTCAGGATGGTATTACCGGTAAAAGTGGCTGTACCAATAGTTTGAGCTGCAGATCCTGCCATCTGTATGGTTCCTGACGAAGCGGTAAATGTTCCGCTGTTGGTAATTGAACCAGCGATCTGTATCGTATTCGCGGTAACAGTTAAGGATGACCCGCTGTTAATCACAATGTTATTGGACATTCCATTGGCGCCTGAGTTGAGGATTGGCTGATTGGTTACATTCGGAATGAGCACATTGGTGGTCAAATCGGGCAGGTAAGGGCAGGACCAGTTTCCAACGGTATTCCAATCTGTACTTATTGAACCTGTCCATACGAGGTCTCCAATAGTTGTTACCGTATGCACAGCTGTGGAAGGGCCATTACAACCTGTTGCAGTGGCTGTAATGATACTTGTTCCGCTCCATCCGAAGATATAGGTTACCGTTCCTGTACCTGAATCAATGGTGTTTCCACCAGTTATTGAACCTGAATCGAGGGTATAGGTGATTCCGGTATTATTGGTTGCCGTTGCCGTATATGTGACTGAATTACCACCCCGGCAACGTGTTGAGGTTGCACCCAGGGCAAAAACCGGCGTTCCAACGGTCGGTGTTACTGTTTCAACAAAGGTGGTGGTTGCCGGTCCGTTACATCCTGTGGCACTGGCAGTAATGGTGGTTGTACCGCTCCACCCTGCAGAATAGGTCACTACACCCGTAGATGCAACAATTGAATTACCTCCGGATAAACTTGCGGCATCGAGGGTGTAGGATAATCCGGTTGAATTGCTCGCCGTGGTGGTATTGGTTACTGTCCCTGCGCCCTGACAACGTGTTGAAGTGGCGGGTGAGAAGGGATTGATGGTTACTGTTGGGGTCACCGTTAGTTGTTTATTGGCTGATACAGATCCGCATGAACCTCCGCTGGTGGTTAGAGTCAGGGTAACCGGGTTTGTAAATGTAGCTGACGCTGTATAAGTGGTGGTACCGGGAGTATTTCCGGTATTGTTTGTGAATGTGCCTCCTGCTCCGCCGTCGGACCACGTAGCTGCAGTGGCACCCCCGCCAAATGAACCACCCAATACGGAGGTTGTTCCCCCCTGGCAAATGGTTGCCATGGAGGGCCCGACATTAACTGTTGGATTTGGATTAACGGTCAACTGCTTACTCGCAGAGGCGATGCCGCATGAACCTCCGCTGGTTGTAAGGGTCAATGTGACGGGACTGGAAGAGGAGGATGAGGCGGTGTAGGTGGTCGCAGACGGGGTAGTGCCGGAATTGTTGGTAAAAGTGCCTCCTGCTCCGCCGTCGGACCAAACCGCAGCAATAGCGCCACCACCGAATGAACCCCCTAATCCTGCAGTTGTTCCCCCCTGGCAGATGGGAGCATTTACCGGACCAACATTAACTGTTGGATTCGGATTGACGGTTAATAAGATACTGGAAGATGTATTGCCGCATGAGCCACCATTGGTGGTAAGGGTCAGTGTGACGGGACTGGAAGATGTGGATGAAGCCGTGTAAGTGGTTGTTGCTGGAGTGCTTCCGGAATTGTTGGTGAATGTGCCTCCTGCTCCGCCGTCGGACCATACAGCAGATGTGGCTCCTCCACCGAAAGAACCTCCCAATGCTGCTGTGGTTCCTCCCTGACAAATGGCTGCAACAGCTGATCCAATAGTGACAGTAGGAATTGGATTTACAACAATCTGTTTGGTAGCAACTAAGGTTCCGCATGATCCGCCACTGGTTGTCAAGGTCAGCGTAATAGGGGTTCCGGAATTTGCGGCAGCAGTAAAGGTGGCGATGTCCGGCGTACTCCCTGTGTTGTTCGAAAATGTTCCGCTTGGCGCCGTCCATACAGCAGCTGTAGCTCCACCGCCAAACGAACCACCCAGAGCGGCTGACGTCCCCCCCTGACAGATGGCAGACATTGGTGATCCCGCATTTACCGTAGGATTGGGATAAACTGTCATAGTCACCGTATTGGAAGTGGCCGGACTACCTGTTGCACAGGTGGCATTTGAGGTCAACACGCAGGTAACGGCGTCGCTATTCAACGGAGTATACGAATAGGTTGCACTGTTGGCTCCGGCATTGACTCCGTTCAACTTCCATTGATAGGTAGGTGCTGTCCCTCCGTTGGTGGGAGTTGCGGTAAAGGTTACCGGGGTTGAGGTACAAACCGGATTTGCTGAAACGGCGATTGAAACGCTTACCGGCAGATTCGGGTTGACGGTCATGGTCACCGTATTGGAAGTAGCCGGACTGCCGGTCGCACAGGTGGCATTTGAAGTCAACACGCAGGTAACGGCGTCGTTGTTCAACGGAGTATACGTATAGGTTGCACTGTTGGTTCCGGCATTGACTCCGTTCACCTTCCATTGATAGATTGGTGCTGTCCCTCCATTGGTGGGAGTTGCGGTAAAGGTTACCAGGGTAGAGGTACAAACCGGATTTGCCGAAGCAGCGATTGAAACGCTTACCGGCAGATTCGAATTAACGGTCATATTCACCGTATTGGAGGTGGCCGGACTGCCGGTCGCACAGGTGGCATTTGAGGTCATAACACACGTCACGGCATTGGTATTGGCCGGAGTATATGTGTAGGTTGAACTGTTAGTCCCTGCATTGGTCCCGTTCACCTTCCATTGATAGGTTGGTGCTGTTCCTCCATTGGTGGGAGTTGCAGTAAAGGTAACTGCAGTTGAAGGACAAACCGGATTTGCAGAAGCAGCGATTGAAACGTTTACCGGCAGATTCGGGTTGACGGTCATGGTCACCGTATTGGAAGTGGCCGGACTACCTGTTGCACAGGTGGCATTTGAGGTCAACACGCAGGTAACTGCATCGCTATTCAATGAAGTATACGTATAGGTTGCACTGTTGGTTCCGACATTGACTCCGTTCAACTTCCATTGATAGGTTGGTGCTGTCCCTCCATTGGTGGGAGTTGCGGTAAAGGTTACCGGGGTAGAGGTACAAACGGGATTTGCAGAAGCAGCGATTGAAACGCTTACCGGTAAATTCGGATTAACGGTCATGGTCACCGTGTTGGATGTGGCCGGACTGCCGGTCGCGCAGGTGGCATTTGAAGTCAACACGCAGGTAACGGCGTCGTTGTTCAACGGAGTATACGTATAGGTTGCACTGTTGGTTCCGGCATCGACTCCGTTCACCTTCCATTGATAGATTGGTGCTGTCCCTCCATTGGTGGGAGTTGCGGTAAAGGTTACCAGGGTAGAGGTACAAACCGGATTTGCCGAAGCAGCGATTGAAACGCTTACCGGCAGATTCGAATTAACGGTCATATTCACCGTATTGGAAGTAGCCGGACTGCCGGTCGCACAGGGGGCATTTGAAGTCAACACGCAGGTAACGGCGTCGCTATTCAACGGACTATACGTATAGGTTGCACTGTTGGTTCCGGAATTGACTCCGTTCACCTTCCATTGATACGTTGGAGTGGTTCCTCCATTGGTGGGAGTTGCGGTGTACGTAACGGTGGTTAACGGGCAAACGGGATTTGCCGAAGCAGCAATTGTAACACTTACCGGCAGATTCGGATTAACGGTCATGGTCACCGTATTGGAAGTGGCCGGACTTCCTGTCGCGCAGGGGGCATTTGAGGTAAGGGTGCAGGTGATTACATCGCCATTGGCTGGTGTATACGAATAGGTTGCACTGTTAGTCCCTGTATTGGACCCGTTCACACTCCATTGGTAAGTTGGTGACGTTCCTCCATTGGTGGGAGTTGCAGTAAAGGTAACGGAGGTTGAAGAACAAACCGGGTTTGAAGAGGGTGCGATTGATACACTTACCGCAAGATTCGGGTTTATGGTAATTGAACTTGTCGCAGTTACAACACTGCAACCTCCGGCTGCGGGGATGGTATTGGTTACTGTATAGGTCCCAGGCGTACTGGAAGCCAGGTTGATTTGTCCGGTTGCCGTACTGACAAAGACTAAACCGGTTGTAGAGGAAAATGTTCCTGCAACCCCACCACCGCTAAAAGTAGGGGACGGATTTATCGCATTGGAACAATAGGGTGAACCGGTATAGCTGAAAGTTGCAACAGGTGTAGTGGTGATGGTTACCGATGTTGTTGCGGTTACTACCCCGCAACCTCCCGCTGCAGTCATGGTATAGGTTATAGTGTAAGTTCCGGCCGTACTTGAACTTGGGGTTATAGCTCCGGTGGAAGAATTAATGGTAAGTCCTGAAGGGGAAGCGGTAAACGTTCCGCCGGTTGTTCCTGTCAATGTCACAGCCTGAGCCGTCGAAACGGTTTTACAATAGGGCGTCCCTGAATATGAAATAGTAGCTGCAGGCAAAAGATTAGGTGTAACGGACAATGTTTGTGTTGTACCATTTCCGCAGCTAAACGAAGGTGTCACCTGGATATTCCCGGAACCTGATCCTACCGTCACTGTCACTGTGTTAGTGGTACCCCCACCAGCCTGAACCCATCCGGAAGGGAAAGTCCAGGTATAGGTAGCGCCGCTAATAGTTGCAGCAGTATAAGTTTGGGAAGAACCCTGACAGGGTGTTGTAGCCCCTGAGATGGTAGCTGATATGGTATTGTCCTGTACCGTAACTGTTATCGGATAACCGATGCTGGAACAAACCGGGTAAGTAGTTCCAACGCTCAAAATGCCATTGTAAACTCCGGGTGCAATGCTGTATGGGACATTGATCGCTATAGGACTGGCCGGCAAACCATATCCAGAGAAACTAGCCATCCCTGCGCTGGAAGCAGCTGCATCAAAAGTAATGCTGTAGGCGGAAGGGGAGCCGGTAGTTGCAGTATAACTAAGTTGAGCTACTGTGTTATGTAAACAAATCACCGGATTTGCCCCCAGTGTTATCGTTAAGGTAGGATTTACAACAACTGTAAAAATATTGGAATACAGCGATGAGCAACCTCCGCTTTGCACAAGTACCCGGTAATTCCAGGTTCCGCCGGAAGAGGGTATTTCTGAATACGTCCTGGTAGTATTGGTGATATTTATCCATGATCCTCCATTCAGCTGTTTCTCCCAACGCATGACACCTCCTGTACCGGCACTCAAGGTCATCGTTCCCAGTGATGCTCCCTGACAGATTGGGGTTGTTCCGCCGCCAAGAGTCCCAACCGTGGTGGTCGAATCAACAACTATAGTAACAACTGATGAATAGGCCAGGGGACACGATCCGTTTTGAACCATGGCACGGTATTGCCAAATACCTCCTGAGTAAGGTGTTTCTGAATAAGTTGCAACTCCATAACTCCCCAGATTAGACCACCCCAATGAATTGACCTGACGCTGCCAACCCTGGATTGTTCCGGCATACCCGCTTAAAGTCAACGTGCCAGTTGATCCCCCCTGACAGAACTCTGCACCTCCGCCGCTGATGGTACCGCCAACCGAAGCAGGATTAACCAAAAAAGCCCCCGAAACTGTACTGGTAGCTGTCCCACACGTTCCGGTCACCACACAATAGTAATAAAGGGTTCCCGCAGTGGTGGCTTGTGGAGTATAATTGCTGGTTTGTGCCCCGTTGGCTGAACCAAGCGGTGCTCCCCCGGAATTAGTTGGCGAGGCGTTGGAATACCATTGATAGGTTAATGTTCCGGTTCCGGTTGCCGTGACAGTTATTGGAGTAAATGATCCGCCCATGCACTGTGTTTGTGCCCCTGTGGACTGGGCACTTATTGTTGTTGCCGGATTGACGATAAAGGCGCCCGAGACGGCACTTGTTACTGAGCCACAGGTTCCGGTTACGATACAATAATAATAAAGCGTTCCGGCAGTGGAAGAAGATGGGGTGTAGTTGCTCGCTATGGCTCCGCTGATCAAATTGCCACCACTGTTTGATGCAGCAGCGTTACTATACCATTGATAATATAATCCAATTCCGGTGGCAGTAACTGAAATTGCCGTAAAGGCGGCCCCGCTGCATTGCGTCTGAGTCGCCGTTGACTGACTGCTGATCGCAGTGGCAGGATTAACAATAAAAGCTCCCGATACAGCGCTTGTTGCTGAAGCGCATGTTCCGGTTACCACACAATAATAATAAAGTGTTCCGGCAGTGGCTGCTGAAGGGGAATAACTGCTGTTTGTTGCTCCGGTTATCGGAGCGCCACTGCTGTTTGAGGCGGAGGTGTTTGAATACCATTGGTAATAAAAAGGTCCTGTTCCTGCGGCTGTAACCGAAATTGCAGCGAAAGTTCCACCGATGCACTGGGTCTGTGTTGCAGTCGACTGGCTGCTGATTGACGTAGCTGGGTTGACTATAAATGCTCCAGATACAGCGCTCGTTGCAGATGCGCATGTTCCGTTGACTATGCAATAGTAGTAGAGCGTACCGGCAGTAGCAGCGGATGGAGTGTAACTGCTGCTTGTTGATCCGGATAAAAGAGTACCGTTACTATTGGAGGAAGTGGTATTGCTGAACCATTGATAGTTTAACCCGACACCAGTAGCCGTAACTGAAATTGCACTAAACGTACCTCCAATGCATTGAGTTTGTGTTCCAGTCGACTGACTGCTGATCGCAGTTGCAGGATTAACGATGAAGGCTCCTGAAACGGCGCTCGTTGCCGAAGCACATGTGCTGGTTACGACACAATAGTAATATAGCGTTCCGGCAGTTGCAGCTGAAGGTATGTAACTGCTACTCGTGGCACCGCTAATGGGAGTCCCGCCACTGTTCGATGAACCGACGTTACTATACCACTGATAAGTTAATGCTCCTGTTCCGGTTGCCGAAACTGAAATCGCCGCAAAAGATCCGCCAATACATTGAGTCTGCGTGGCAGTTGACTGGCTGCTGATCGCAGTAGCAGGGTTGACAATAAATGCTCCCGATACAGCACTCGTTGCAGATGCGCATGTTCCGGCAACTACGCAATAGTAATAAAGTGTTCCGGTTATGGTTGCTAATGGGGTGTAACTACTGCCCGTTGCTCCGCTTACAGCTGTCCCGCCACTATTGGACGAGGTGGTGCTCGAGTACCATTGATAGGATAAAGATCCTGTCCCTGTTGCGGTAACTGAAATTGGGGTAAAGGTTCCGCCAATGCATTGGGTTTGGGTATTGGTCGACTGGCTGCTGATAGCGGTTGCGGGATTAACGAGGAATGCTCCCGAAATTGCACTGGTGGCAGTACTGCAGGATCCGGTTACGATACAATAATAATAAAGCGTTCCGGCGGTCGTTGCCTGAGGGGTATAACTGTTTGTCTGTGCCCCATTGGCTGCAGCTAAGGAGGTCCCCCCGGTAGTACTTGCCGTTGAATTTTTATACCATTGATAGGTTAACGACCCGGTGCCTGTTGCAGTTACGGTAATGGGAGTAAAAGTTCCTCCGATACATTGTGTTTGAGCGGCAGTTGACTGACTGCTGATCGCAGTAGCAGGATTAACAATAAAGGCTCCCGATACAGCGCTTGTTGCTGAAGCGCAGGTTCCGCTTACCACACAATAATAATAAAGTGTTCCGGCAATAGCTGCTGAAGGGGTATAACTGCTGTTTGTTGCTCCGGCTATCAGAGCTCCACCACTATTTGAAGAGGAGGCATTGGAGAACCATTGATAGGTTAAAGTCCCCGTTCCTGTAGCCGTGATTGAAATAGCAGTAAAGGTTCCTCCGATACATTGTGTTTGTGTGGCTGTCGATTGACTGCTTATAGCTGTTGCAGGGGTGACAATAAAAGCCCCTGAAATTAAACTCGTGGCAGTTCCGCAAGTTCCGGTCACCACGCAATAGTAATAAAGGGTACCTGTAGTTGCAGCTGATGGTATATAAGAACTGTTGGTAGCTCCGCTGATTGAGGACCCGCCACTGACAGATGGGGTGGTATTGCTGTACCACTGATAAGTTAATGTCCCGGTTCCTGTGGCAGTCACTGAAATTGCTGCAAAAGTTCCACCAATGCACTGCGTTTGTGTTCCGGTAGATTGGGCACTGATGATTGTTGAAGGAGTAATTGTAATGGTTCGGCTTGAGATGCCCGAACACCCGCCGGAAGGGTTAGTAGTCAGCTTGAGTGTCACTGTTCCACTGTAATTGGCGGCTGGGGTATAGGTAACGTTTTGGGGAGTTGCAGTCTGCGCTATGGAACTCAGTGTTCCGCCTCCTGACACGATTGACCATGCAGCTGAAGTGGCTCCAGTTCCACTAAAACTTGCCCCACTCAGTGTAATCGGGACAGGTGAGGCTGACTGACAGACTGTATTGGGTCCCCCTGCATTAGCAACCGGACCGCTGACAGTTATAGTAATTGGAGTCGTATATGGCGAATAACAGGTGATTCCGCCACTGACGGAGACTGTCTCTCTTTGATAACTTGTAGTTGCAGTAAGTGGTGGTGGAGAATAAGTAGAGGCTGTTGCCCCGCTGATTGTGACATAACTTCCGCTGGCATTAGTCTGCCATTGATACGTAATTGTACCTGAACCGGTACCGTCTGTTGTGGAGGTAAGAGTAGCAGGTGTTACTCCACTACAGATACTTTGCGTGGTTCCGATAACTCCAGCGGTTACTATTGCGTTAACTGTTACAACCACAGAGTCAGTATAGGCTACCCCGGAAGAAGATCCGCCGCTACCACCTCCGCCGCCACCACCTACACTACGGGTGGAGGTAGCGGGACAGACCTGCTGAAAAATAATATCATCCAACGCAAAATCGTTTCCCCCAGCAATAGTATTCATGTTGACCAGGGATAAAACTGCGGTAGTGCTTGATCCCGAATTCCAGTTATACAAAAACTGCTCCCACGAACACGTCGCCAGGTCTGCTGTGTAAATTGGACCGGCTGCTACTCCGTTAACGTATAACTGCAACTGGGCCGGATTGCCGGCAGTGACACTTTGGATCCAATAGGTAAACTGATAATAACTGTTTGGGGTAACATTAACCGTTTGTGACCATATATTAACCCCGGCAGTTACAGCTCCGTTTACCACCATTTGCAAACCTGTACCCGTTGTATGGTCACCACATGCAATAAAGTTCGGATGAACTGTGCTTGGATTTGCAACTATAGTATAAAGGCCTTCAGGGTAAAGTGCATTTGATGAAGGTGTTACATAGCCATAGCCACTGGTAAATCCCACATTGCCTGCTTCGAAATTTCCGTTATAAACCAGATTTGATCCGCTTACTCCGCTTGCCCACAACTTGTAGGTACCACTCATGGCCGAAGTGGCACTGCTGAGCACCGGGTTTGCCGAGACGGAGTAAAAATTATTAGGGCCTACCCAATATTGATTGGAAACATTTGTCCCTGTACTTGTCAGGGTAATATTTGTCCCGGAACAAAATGTTCCACCCCCTCCGATTGTCAAGGTAGCATTGGGGATTATAGTGGCTAATACAGGGGTCCTTGCTGCAGATACACATCCGCTGCTGGTCACATCGACATAGTAAGTGGTTGATGAAGTGAGACTCGGTGTTGTAAATGTCGAACCGGTGCCCAGCGAGGTTCCTCCCGTAGCAGCTGCATACCAGTTAATCGTTCCTGAGGCAGTTGCGCCTAAGGTAACTGTACCGTTACCACACTGACTGCCGGGAGAGGTGGTCGTTATGGTGGGCAAAGGATTAACTAAAAATGCACCGGAAACCAAACTTGTCGCCGATCCGCAGGTTCCGGTTATGATGCAATAGTAATAGAGTGTTCCGGCAGAGGTGGCCTGTGGGGTATAAATGCTGGTCTGGGCCCCATTGGCAGAACCCAGTGAAGTTCCTCCGGTGGTACTTGCAGTGGTATTGCTGTACCATTGATAGGTGAGGGTTCCTGCACCGGTTGCTGTAACCGAGATGGTTGTAAAAGAGCCGTTAATACATTGTGTTTGAGCGGATGTGGACTGACTGCTGATTGCCGTTCCGGGACTTACCGTTAAGTTGGTTCCATTGTCTGTTCCTGTAATCACCGGAGTAGAGCTCACAACACGGATTCGGTAAGCGGTCCCCGGGGTTGTTCCCGTTGGAATTGTCGCGGAAATTGTCCCTGCGGAAGTTTGAGTCAGCGTTCCAATCGTGACCGGGGAGGTGAAACTCCCACTTGCATTCGATAATTGAGCGGTGAAGATATTTCCTGACGTATAGGTTCCGGTAATCGTATATGGAACTGATACTGCAGCCCCGGCACAAAATGTAGAACCAGTGATTGTACCCGTGGTCAGGGTTTGCTTTCTGCCAGCCAAAACAAAATAGGTGTTTGTTCCAACGACATTTGATGCAGTAACACCGTATGTTCCGGCTGTTCCGGCCAATGAGGTATACGGGCCGGTTAATGACAGACTTCCTCCAATGGCATCCAAAGGTGCGATTGCAGTGGGACGGGTCAATGAAACAGAACTGTTGGTAAAACTCCCCGAAGTGGTCAATGCCCAATATTCAGAGTTACTTATTGAGACCAACGTGGCATCAAATGTTCCTCCTGGATTTGCTGCAAATGCAGTTACCTGGGCAGTTGCAGTGCCGGAGGTTGTTGGATTGACCAGTGAAAAGGGGAGATAGGTTGTTCCCATCCCGACAGGAAAAGTATAGGTTGAACCGGATACCAGGCTTGCCGGTAAAGTCCAGTTGACCGGCCCGTTAATAAAGGAGGTGACTGAACCACCTGTAATCGCAGTTGTGGCGGTATTGGTTACCGAGAGCAAATTTGTCGTTGTCGTGGTTAAGATCCCCGAGGTAAGTGTGAGAATGTTACCCACTGAGGTGGCCCCCTGGAGGGTTTTGGCTCCGCCCCCTGATACGGTCAGATTGATGTAATTCGGTGATGCAAAGATTTGCTGGCTTCCCGCTCCGTTGTAATTAACCGTGCTTCCCGAACCAACAAAAGTAACAAACGATCCTATCGAATTATTGGCACCCCCCAAATTCAGCGTATGCCCAATGTTGGTAGTCTGGGTAATAGAACCAGAACCACTTAAATTGCCGGTAAGATTGAGTATTTTGGAGATGCCACCACCTCCAAAATCGAGCGTCCCGTTTATGATCGCATTACCTGTAATAGTTAATGCATATCCTGATGTGCCGGCCCCTAATGCAAAAGTATTCCCTGTATTTACCTGAAGATAGCCATTGATAGCAGTTGGTGTAGCGGTTAAAAGGATTGACTTGGAATTGGAATTGGCTATGACAAGGTTTCCGTAAGCGGGAGTGTTTGAAACGGTCTGAACAGCTGTATCGGAATTGTAAGTAACTGTACTTGTGGAATTTAAGCTAATATTGGCCGTAGTGAAATTGGTCGGGAACAACATGTTCCCGCTTCCCGAAGTGCCGATGATCAGATTTGTACCCGCTGCCATCGAAAAGATACCGGTTGCATTTCCAATTACCCCATAGGTTAGGTTAAACGTTGCGGATCCTGCAATCGTTAAATTATTGTTCACGGTTACGGTCGCACTTGCCGTTGTTTTAACACCGGTATTCGATATCGTTAAGTTATAATAGGTATTTCCCATCACCTGCTGGGTAACTCCATTGTAGTTTACGGTACCTGTTCCGCTCGTGAAGGTTCCGGTGTTGGTAAAATCACCTGCAAGGGTTATTGTTCCTGAACCCATGGTGATGGCACCGGTACCTGAAATACTTCCGGTAACGGTTGCCCCGGCAGTTGCGGTGAGTGTTGCAGGACTACTTACATTCCAATTATTTGCTACCGAAATAGTTACGCCTGTTGCAATCGTTTTTGTGGTAGTTCCTGTAAAGGTCAGATTATAATAATTTAAATTTGGAACAGTAGCGGAACCGGTGAACACCACGGTACCTGTGTTGCTGTTAAATGTTCCACCGGTATTGGTTATGGTGCTGACAGTTAACGTACTCAAATTACCATTTACCGTTCCTGCGGTTTGGGTCCATAAGCCCGAAAAGGTATGAGTCAGGGCCGTTCCATTGTCTAAGGAAAGTGTGCCACCAGAACCATTGATGGTTAGGGCCGCGCCATTGATATTACCTGTTAATGTTGCAGTTCCCGCGGTTTTGGTCATCGAAACTGTTCCGGTGGTTGTAAAGGAGCCAATACTTTGTGTCGCTGTTCCTGCTATGGTAACGCCACCCGTTGTACCACTTGCAGTACCTCCATTGTTGATGAGGTTACTGTTTAATGTGAGTAAAAAAGTTGACATTGAGAAGGAAGCACCACTATTAATGGTCAAAGGAGCATTCAATACTTCAGCTGAATTCAATGTAATCGTTCCGGTGTTGGTAATAACAATACCTCCGGTTGGGGAGAAATTGGCAATCCATTCGGGTCCTGCCGTAAAAGCTCCGGGTTTATTATATTGCAAAGTTGCATTTGTACCATAGGTTGGAGCAGCAGAAGCAGATGCCGTCCCCTCCATCGACAGAATCCCATTCACGGTAACACCTGTAATGGTCTTGACTCCGCTGCCTGAAAGGGTCAGGTTATTATAGGGACCTGTACCTACGGTCTGAGCGGCGCCGTTAAAAATCACAGTGCCTGAACTTGCTGTGAATGTACCATTATTTGTCCAGTTACCACTTACCGTTAGGGTATTTGAACCGGATATGGCAAGAGTTGCACCTGAGTTGATTGTGAGACTGTTGCAAAGTGCTGCTGCACCCACTACAGGTTGATTGCCACCTGCTGGAATTACAACATTGGTTGAAGCTGTGGGTACTGTTCCGCTGCACCAGTTTGAAGCGGTATTCCAGTCTGTATTGGTTGCTCCAATCCAATAGCCTGCGGTACAACTGGAGGTGGAAATATTCGCGATGCCGGTCGATGCCGCAAAGTAGGTCGGATTGATAAAGGTGGCTGTTGATCCGGTCCCCCCCCAGCTTCCGGAGGGTTGTCCGTTTCCACCGAGTGAAAGGGTCCCAAAGGTATGGGTCAGACCTGTACCAAGATTAAGCGGTGTCGCTCCTGCACCAACTGATAATGCTCCCCCATTTACCGTACCCGTAAATGTGGCTGTACCTGAGGTTTTGGTCTCCGAAACGGTACCCGTTGTGGTAAAACCACTGATATTTTGGGTGGCGGCAGTCCCTGTAAGAATGATGTTGGAACTTCCTGCTGAAAACGTCCCGCTATTATTCAAATTTCCTCCCAGGGTTAACTGATAATTAGCTGTTGCCAGAGTTGCACCGCTGTTAATCGTTAACGGAACTGAAGCGCTGAGATTCTCGGCAGAATTCATCGTGATCGTTCCGGTATTGGTGACTATTATCCCGCCTGTTGGTGTGAAGGGACTAATCCATTCAACTCCGGCTGTTCGTGAAGTGGCTGTATTGTACTGAAGGGTTGCCGCTGTTCCATAGGTTGGGGCAACCGACAGTGTTGCGGTTCCCTCCATTGAGAGCACTCCGTTTACGGTTATGCCGGTAGTGGTTTTAGTCCCGGAACCGGAAAGGGTCAGATTGCTGTATGTGACAGGATTGACAGTTTGTGCTGCCCCTGAAAAATTCACCAGATTACCGCTTACGGATGCAGTTAAAGTTGTTATTCCGGATGTTCCTCCGATGTTAAGCACAGAAGTTGCCGATCCCTGAGTTAAACCTCCGGTTCCGGCGAGCGCCGTTGAGACAGTAAGAGAACCATTATTGGTAAGAGTAACTCCTGTGACTGTAATACTTGGAATCGACAATGTACCAGAAATTGTCTGATTGTTAGTGTCGAAGGTGTAGCTGGAGGTTCCTGCAGTAAAGGCTCCGTTATTCGTTAACCCACCCCGAAAGGTGATTGCCTCATTAATCGTATTGTTCCACGTACCATTGGCAGTTATGGTCGTGAGGCCGGTAAATATTTTAGTTCCGGATGTACTTGCAAAAGTGAGGTTCCCGTCAATCGTTGAAGTTCCGGTAACCGTTATCGTGGTGGCATTGAGGGTATTTGTGGTGCCTGAGGTTACCGACAGATTTGATCCGACATTGAGTATCCCTGTAGAGGAACCGTTAATTGTTGATCCGGATAGCGTCAATGCAGTAATGCCATAGGTTTCTCCGGCGTTGCTTGTCCAGACACCACCGGCAATAGTCACATTCCCCATGGTTTTGGTACCAACAGTATTGGTAAAAGTTATTACTCCGTTTACTGTGGTCAGGCCGGAAACCGTGAAATTGAATCCTCCGATACTGAGGGTAGAACCAGAGGCAATGCTGACATTTGTGCAGGAGGCATTGGCATTAACCGTTACGGTCCAGCCCCCTTCTACAAAGGCATTATCTGCAGGACCCGGGGCTGTTGCTCCGGAAGCTCCGCCGGAAGTGGCAGACCAGGTGCCTGCTGCGTTCCAGTTCCCCGTTGCGACCGAATAACGGTTAGCTCCATACCCTTGTATCCCGGCCAATAAGAATATTATGGTCAGGAAAAAAAACGTTACGCCCGTTATTAGTCGTTTAATCATTTACTTTAAAAGTACTAAAAGCGGGCGCAAAGCAAACAAATAGTAAGATAATTATTGCAGCTTTAGTTCCGCTTCGGTAAATTTTTCTGTTTTAGTGTCCTGAGGGGAGAAGGTTATTTTTAAGGTTCCGCTCCGATAATCTGCGTTGGCTTTATGATCGAGGTTCATCTGAAATTTCCGGAGCGCATTGGGGGTGTACACGGCAATCCCCCTGACTACGCCCACCGGCGTTGTGACACCCTGCGGTGAAATATGTTCCACGAGAATATCCCCATAAACTGACATATTCCCTGTACGGTTAAAGGTAATCTGAAGCCGCGGAATCGTGTCATTCAGAATTTGGAATTTCAGATCCGACAGGGTCACCTTCATGGTTGACTCCCCGGAATGGATGATCACCGGAATGGTGATCCCGAAAATGGGGACGAGTTTCACCCCGATCGCGGTCGAATCTTTTGCTTTCTCTTCCGTTCCGAGGGCCGTCTGTTTGGGGACCGCCCTGAAATAGATATGCGAACGGTACTCCCCGGGCTTGAGTTCATTGGTGCGAATCAACTGCATCTTCACCACCTGTGCTTCATTGGGGGCAAGGGTGACCGAACGGGGGAAGAAGCGGAGGAATTTTTCAGCGAAATTCTGCCCCTCATCCGGAGTGGTAATCTGGGTAAAAGAACCATCTTCATTCATCCGGTATTCCACCATCGAAACATTGTATTTAGCCGTGTCCTTTCCGGTGTTCGCGAGGTTCAATTCCTGAGACCGTTTTGCCCCTTCAAAAACTACGCGCCTCGGGGTAATCAGCAGGTTACCCTGTGCCTGAAGTTTCTGAATTGGTAGGAAGCAACTGATTAGTAACCCGACAATGGCCGGTAAGATGCTTTTTGAGCCGTAATGAACGGTTGGTTGAATCAAGACGCCTGGTTTTTTCATGGTGGTAAGTCGTAAGAAAATAATTGGCTCAAATATATAAAAAAATATTATGCATTTTATTTTTCTTTGTCCTAAAGTCGTTCGTTCACAAGATTATCTGAACAAATCTGCAGGAATTCATTTCCTGAAGATCGTGGTCTGTTTGGTTGAAACAGTTTGTCGGCTATTCTAAATGGTGCAGAACCTTCTAATATTTATAGAATTAGATTTTAATCGCTTAAATCAGGTACCGCGTACCGTAATTCCAAAGATATGGGCTGTATCTCATTAGGCTATAGGGGAATGCTATAGCTGAACCTTTTCAGGAATAATCATTGTACAAATATTACCGCAGGTTGGGCCTTATTTTTTGTTGCCATCAACAGTTATTTCCTGATTACCTGGACCATTTTCCGGATTCCTGTAAAATGTCAATCATCTGGAAAACTTACAGCGACGGAACAAAAACCTGTTGTTAGTTATAGGTAAAGGAGATCGCGTAGGTTCCCGTGTAAATCCCGACCGGGTTGGTATCTTCTGTCCCCACGTTGAGTACCGCCCCAACCTGGACAGTCACCGACCCTCCTGTGAGTTTTCCCGTGCCAACACCGGGTGACGGATTCGATTGCCAGCCCGTTACGGTCATCGTTTTGGAATTGAGGGTATTGGTCAAGGTGGCGGGACCTTGCGGAAGCACGATCGAAAAAGTAGCGTTGGGTTCCCCGGTGATATAAAAGCTTGCCGAACTGTGCGACCCACCTCCGGTTGCTACGGTTCCCTGCGTAGTCAATACCCCATCGGGGGTTAAAAGAATCTGCCCACCCTGTGTTTCAGGCGAGAACTTCCCAAAGTTTAGCTGGGAAGTTTCGGTAGCGGTAAGGGCAGCAATCACCTGAGCAGTTGCTGTGGCGGTTACGCTGGCACCCGACTGGGCTGAAGCATTTGGGATAAAGGGTCCTGCCAATAAAGTTATGCTGAAAACAACCGGTATTATATTTCTTAGGATCTTTTTCATGCGCAAATTCGTTGTTTTTCAGAGGCCGGGATAAATCCCGATAATTGTTTCAAAGTTAATGCTGTTTTTCGCCAATTGTTCCGTCGGGGAATTATTTTTAAACCCTAAATTTCAGAGAAAGACCCGCCCCGTTTGCATATTGGGACGGGTCTTACTTATTTGAAATTGTGATTTAAAATGATTGCTTACAACTGAATAAATTAATCATTGGATCAAGGCAATCGTGACCGATAATTTTTTTAGTTGTAATTAACAGTTACGGTGAAACCTGTGCCAGAAACGTATGTTCCAGGAACCTGCGCGGCGCCAACATTCAAAGTGGCACCAACATAAAGTGTTTGTGTTCCATCAGCAGCTAATGTTCCAGTAGGAGTGGGGCTGCTTGTCCAAGTATCTACAGTCATAGTATTTGTTGATGATGTAACAGTTGTTGCTGATGAAGGAAGTGTAATAGCATAAGTATAATTAGGCTGTCCTGTGACAGAAAAGGCAGCTGATGAAATAGTTCCTTTATTAAAGTTTGGAAGTGTAACTCCTCCTGTTGGTGTACGTGTTGGAGCTGCAGCGGCAGTAAGAGCTACCGTTCCTCCAGATAAAGCTTGAACAGCAACATTGCCAAAATTCATATTTGCAGTCTCAGTAATTGTTAAAGGGGCAATAATAGTACCAGTGGCAGTAGCAGTAGCAGAAACATTGTTTTGTCCAAACGACACAGCCGAGAACGAAAGAATAACGATAGCGGAAAGAAGTAATTTTTTCATGATGTTTTGTTTTTTTAAATGGTTTTAAATTGAATTTTTAATTTTTTGTTTTTAATTTCTTAGTGTTTTTCAACGTTACAATCAGGGTAGCTTCATTAATCGTGCCAAAAATTGTTACGCGACCAAAATATGTTGATAAGTCTGTTTGTAAGTTTTGCTAATAACATGAAAATCAATAGAATAGAATTCTTAAAATAATTTGATTTTTATTGGATACGTAATCTTAAAAAAGAGAGAATGGGAGCGTGCATGGAAAGTATTTTCACAAAACGTAAAAAATTAATATACGGAATGGGGATCAGAATAATCGAATGAAAGAATTAAAAAATGAAAGATTGAAAGAATGGAACATCCAGAAGTATTGCCAATTAGCGACTCTGTGACAATATAAAAAACACCAGGATATGGAAGCGTCGGGTTTGAGAATTGCTCAACCCTGAATCTTAAAATTCCGATGAATCACTTCGGACCTGGCAAATTATTTTTTACCAGATACCTCCAAATAAAGGCAGGACAAAAAAATTGTCCTGCCTAAAAACTAAACCATCCCCTAAATTATTAATTGTAAGCAAAAACAACCGTGTATGATCCGGCATAAAGTCCGGAGGGCTGGTTGGCGTTTAGATTGGCAATCCCGTTGAGCTGAATATTTTGCGAGCCGTTTGATTGGGTAACTGACGTTGTTGCATTGTTGTTCAGGCTGGTATCGAGTGTAAAACCATTTCCCTGGGAATTTGAGAGTGTGGCCGGTTTCAATACTACATTGACTGTGGCGCTGCTCCCGGAGTTAACAGTCATCGTCCCCAGATTCAATGTCGGGGTGGAGGCTGCCAGGGAATTGCCGGCAGAAGAGCTCCCCAAGGTCAGCGATGTGGCGGCCTGCGAAGAGGCACTAACCGATTCAATAACCTCTGCAGTGATATGTCCTTTGGCAACTACCTGAGCATTACATAACTTTGATCCTGTCAGTCCTAGTGTCAGCACTATTGCTAGAATTATGTAGGTTATAGTTTTCACGATTTACGCTTTTGCACTTGCTTTTCGCAATCATTGAATTTTCTTTAATCAAAGGTATGTAAAAGAATATTCAAATACAACAAAAACGTAAAAAATAAATTTACATCGACTAAAAATATTTATGCAGATGTTTTCAGAGCGCTGTTCCGGATGATTAATATGCATTAAATAACATGAATACAGATAGATAGATATAGTCTATGGAATTGCATAAATATTTTACAACGCATAAAAAAAATCTATTTTTGTTTAAATCGTTCTCCGTATTTCTGGTCGTTAATCCGGGATGTAAAATATATTTACATCTATAAAAGGTGAAAAAGCCGGCTTTCTGCCATTTTTCAGGAAAATAGGGTGATTTTAAAAAATGGTCATTTTGCTGTTTTGCATGCATGGAGTAGTTTTCTTTCGTGGGTTAATGGGATTTATTTGATTGTTGTTACCTCGATAACTTCGAATTTTTTTGGCGTTTTTCAAGCGATTCCATCAGGGGAGCTTATCCAGACACCAACATCCCAAAGTTGATTAATAACTTTAGATCCCGGCGGCAATTGATTTGCGGGTCCATAAATCGGTTTTGAAGCTTTAATCTCTCTGAATGTCAGTTTGCAACCACTCCTTTTGCCCGGGAATTAACGGTGTCGCCGATAATCTTAATCACTTTATCAAGCTGATGCGCCACCTCTGTTTCTGAAAATATTAAAACCTGGTAGCCCAACATCTCCAGGTCGTCCCGTTTTTTATGGGCTGATTTCGATTTTAAAGTGTGCGCTGAACTGTCAATCTCAATAATCAGATTGAGCTTAGGACACATAAAATCGACGATATACTGACAAACAGGAACCTGCCGGTTAAACTGATACCCTTTCATCATATTCCTGTTTAATACCGCAAACCATAATTTGGCCTCTTCTGTTCCCGGTTCATAACTGAATTCGGGATCAAAGGGCTTACAACCGATGTAATTTTTGATTTGTGTTTCCATATTTTGTTTTTATGTTGAGAATAAAGATTTTATCACGTAAGCCTTCACCCACAAGTCAGCCTCTGTTTAATCTGTTGAATACGTATAACCAGGTGAAAGAGTTTCAATTTCACGTTAAAGAATAAAACAAATATAGGTAAGGCGATCCTGGCACCCGGATTTTAAACGGATAGTTACGTTTATATCCGATTATATCCGGCACTAAACGGATAATTCATTGTATATTAAATTGTTGATAGAATAATGCCCGAGATGAGTAAGGCCCTGAAAACAATCTGAATGGGCTTAGGTAATAACCACGGAAACATTGAAGCCATTTAACCTCCAAGAGATGTTTTTATAATATCCAAATATTTCTGTGTACCTCCAAGGACTCCGCTTCTCAGTGGTATTTTTTAGGTTCTTTTCAAATATTCCTCTGACATTTGGTCTTTTCTTAAAAATTGAAAAGGATGAAACCGGGCGGCTCCATCCTTTTACTAAAACTAACCAAACTAACTAACCTAACTAAACCTAACTTATGAAAAAAAATCTACGACAAATGTAGCCCCCATACTATCATCTGCCAAATTTATTACGTTAAAGAATTGTAAAATAAGTGCGAAGAAGTGTTAAAAAAAACAGGCGCAAGGCAGAAGAGGGAAGGCAAAAAGCTCAGCTGCAGAAACACCCAACCGGGCCAGGAGGTCTAATCCCAAAAAACTGATTACTCGAATAGGTGGTAAGACGGTAAACAATCGGAAGTTGCGAGCAGCCCCCAGCCAGTCGCCAACAGCCAGATTACTTCACATCGAACGAGGTGGCGCCAATGTTTCTGCCGTCAGCAAAAACATCCACGGTGTACTTTCCCGGAATCAGCGGCGACTCTTTGGAGTTGTCCCAATAAATGCTTACCGGAAGTTCATTCCCTTCATACTCAACTTCCCGCATGGCAGAGAACGGGATCTTCATATCTTCAAATTTAAACAGGTCTTTCTCTGACTTCATCAGCAGCAGCTGGTCCGGACGCTGAATCCTCACATAGATATTTTTAGCTCCCCGCTTGGCCGTGAGGTTCTTACTCAGGATGAAATCAATCTTGACCTTATCAATCCTCCCCGATTTGACCATCTCTTTTCCCTTTGTCGAGATTCCCGAAGCGTGAAGTCCGGTGGCCTCAAGTTGCGCAGCCAGCGTAACGGTCTGCTCGAGTTTCTTTTTTTCTGACTGTAATTGCTGATTCACCGTCTTAACCTCTGTAACCTGCTGTTTCACATTCACATTCTCAGCCATTAAGCGCTGATTCTTCTGGTTGAGACTGTCAATCTGAATGATATAATCGTGCATAATCCCGCGTAAAGTGGTCACTTCCTTCCGGTATTGGGAGATTTGCCGGTAACTCGCATTTTTCACCTGCTCAACCTCGGTCAGCAAATCCTTTACTTTGGTCTGGGCATAGCCAATGGTCTTGTTCAGCGAATCATTTTCTGAGCGGATGGAATTATAATTGGTGACCATTTTAGAAAGTTCTGCGGCGATTGAATCCTTGTCTGCCTTAATCAGAGCAGCATCGGTTTGCCAGGAACTTCGTTGCCAAAAGAAAAGGATCGCGAGCGCCACGAGCAATACCGATAAAATAATGACAATCAGGTTATTTCTCCTGTCTTTTGAGGTGGGTGATTCCAGGTTTTCCATATTAATTTACCTATTCAATTCGCAAATTTATCAGACAAAGGTAGGGATAATTTGTTACTAATCAAATCGGGAATTAAACCGTAGGTTTTTATATTAAAAGTCAATAATGGAAAAACACTCAGAATTTTAGGCTACAGTCAATCAGGCTTCAGGAGGAAGGCGAACGTTAGATTCCCTACTTCACGGGTCGTTTTAAAGGAACGAAAGCTGAATGCTTAAAAAACATTCCATTTTTGAATTTTAAGTAAAAAGAACGATTTAATGCCTCAATTATTTGTTGCTACTTTCAGATTACTTAATCACATGATTTATGTTAGCTTGTTTAAACTGCCAGCCTCTTTGTTCAGATTTATGTGATTGGTCGCAACAATAGTTGAGGAAATTCGTTTAATGAGAAAAAATCAATATGGACTTAGCAGATATACGTAAGGATTACCGGTTTAAAGTATTGGATGAAAACATGATTGATCACAATCCGTTTAAACAGTTTGAAAGGTGGCTTAATGAAGCTTTTGATGCAAAAGCCAATGAACCCACTGCTATGGTTCTGGCAACAGCTTCGCTCCAGGGTATTCCTTCTTCAAGGATTGTTCTTTTAAAGGCTTTTTCGGAACAGGGTTTTGGTTTTTTCACTAATTATACCAGCAGAAAAGGAGAAGAAATTGAAGCTAATCACCATGTCGCTTTGCTTTTTCATTGGCCTGAACTTGAAAGGCAGGTGCGCGTTGAGGGTATTGCCGCGCGAACATCTGCATCCGTTTCAGACGAGTACTTTAACAGCCGGCCATATGAAAGCAGATTAAGCGCCGTAATCTCCAATCAAAGTCAGGTAGTTCCCGATCGGGAATATCTTGAAATGCTTTGGTCAGGACAGCAACATCAATCATTTGCCCAGGGGATAAATCGCCCTTTATATTGGGGTGGTTATCTCGTCGAACCTTTGAGGATTGAATTCTGGCAGGGGCGGTCCAACCGTCTTCACGACAGGATTCTTTTTTCCAAAAAAGGGGAAGATTGGGTGATCTCAAGGCTTGCACCCTAATGGGCCTTGCGGAAAATTGCCTCCCAAAGTACCCGGGAGTTGTGAAACTCTAACCTCAAAACAAATAACTTTAAAAATCTCGCTGCGAAACCGCAAAGATCAGATGGCCGAATAAGTCCGCCGAAGGTGGATATTGTTATTGATCTCCAATAAATTTGGAGGTGTAAAAATTGTGACAACCAGCAAGATTTATAGAAAAAATAAACGGATTTTATTGGGAGGTGCAGCGTACCGAATTATTAATCCTATCTAAACAATTCAAAAAGAAGATATTGCGGTACGCAGTACCTAGTTTGGATACCTTTAATCCCTGTTCTACAATTATAAACCGTGTTCTGCACCTTTGAATCTTAGAGTCAGATATCAAAAGAGTAATATCGGTGCCGCGAAGGTTTTCAAAATGCGGTATCACTTAGAGAATTAGCTTCGTTGAAGGTATCGGGGGATTTCATACTGGTTTAAATTTACGTATTCCGGAGCACCACCTAAACTTATTCCAGATTATTAACCATTCAGGATTAACCATTCAGTACTATCCTATTGAAACCTCATCTTTGGATTCTCCTGTTTATCAGCTAGTTCTTCAAGATAGGTTGAAACATGCCGGTCGATTTTGGTATCGTACATATCCTCAATGTCGAGTAAAATGCCTGTCTCCTCCACGTCCCCAAATTCATCGCTGATAACGGTTCCGAAAGTCCTCATGGATGGTGTAAGGCTCATGTAGGCATTAATTAAAGGGGGGATATTTTCCCCATGTTTGCGGACTTCAGCGGATAAAATCTTATAGGCCTCGTCATATTCCTTGTCGGCAAAAAGTTTGTCGATCCGTTTTGAGTCGGCATTAATCGGCATGGGTCTCTTGGGCCGGACCAACCCTTTGGTGTCGGGGAAATACTTTTCGAAAAAATGGAGAATCAGGTTTCGGGCATGCACATTATAATGGGTGTACATCGTCACTTTTCCGAAAAAATAACGGATGTCGGGATGATCTACAATCAGTGCACCAAGTCCGTCCCAAAGATTATCGAGTGCGAAAAGGGCCTTTGCTCCAGCCTTACTGGACTGGTAGTCAGGCTGTACAAATGATCTGCCCAATTCAATCACAAAAGGCAGATAATCATCGATAAATTCATCCGAGAAGTTAAAAAGGTGTGAGGTGGCAAGTGGAACCTCTCCGTTTTCGTCACGTGGAAGCCCTGCACAATGGATAAAACGGTATCCGCCCAAAATTTCCTGTCGGCTCGGATCCCACACAATCAACTGTTTGTAAGGGAATTCATCCGTAATATCGTAATGGTCGATATCCACCTCTTCGCCAACACCACCTCCTGCTGCCCGGAAAGTCAATTCTCTTAACCGACCGATTTCCAACATGATATTAGGTGAATTGTGGTGAGTTAAGATATAGATTTCATTTTCGGCTTTGTTTGTTTTCCGTTGAAATTTATCCTGCGTTAGCTCTGCTTCAATAAGCTCCCTGGGCACGGGAGGAATTATTTCCTTCATTTTTCAAACAGTTGAATTAACTCTTCAAAAATAATAATAATTAGCTATGATACTCACTTGTGCAACTATTTGTTTGATTTATTACCAAGGGCATAAGCTTCTTTTTTTACCGAATCTGCCCACTCAACCGGCGAATTGGTGCGGTCAAAACGGCTCCAGGGAATCGGCTTGCCAAAACTGATCACAAAAGTTTTGCCCCTGTTTCTGAATAATTCGTCGGGAAGGAGAAACATTTCGATATTAATTTTAATCCCGATCCTTTTTCGAATATTGGCAAGCCAGTAAAAAAATCGTGAATTTCGGCCATTGATATGAACCGGAATGACATTGCGGTGGTGTTCAACCGATTTTTGTATGAAATGTTTCTGCCACGCCAAATCGGTTATCTGCCCCTTAATCTTTCGTGAAGCTAAGCCTGAAGGGAAAATAAGAATTTGACTCTCTGATTCATAGGCTTCATTGATCTGATTTGCCGACCTGCGCTGATCTCCAAACTTATTGATTGGAATGAACAGTTCGGCCAGGGGTGGAATTTTCGTGAGTTCATCACGAACCAGGAACAGCGATTTTCCCAGGTGGTCTGACACCGCTTTGATCAGCATCAATCCGTCGAATCCGCCCAACGGATGATTGGATGCAAAAATGTATTTTCCCGACGCAGGCAGGTGCTCTTCGCCCAAATGCTTCACTTTTACCTCAAAATAATCGAGGACAGCTTCAATAAACGAAATCCCTTTCAAATGTCCATATTTCCGGATGATCTCATTGACCTCCCGGATATGCAGCAACCGGTTCATCAGGCTGTAAACAAAGCCGGGTATCCGGGAAGCCAGTCGTGGATTTTTTTCCGCAACCAGTTCCCTTAAAATAATCTCTTTCAGTTGAGGTTCAGCGTTTGTGGTTTCCATCTTGATCAACTTTTTTTCATCTCCCAAAGTAAATTAAAATTGAATCATGAACAAAACGTCCCCGACGGACTCCCGATTTTTGGCGAATGGTCTGTTGCCCTGGCATTGTTAAGTGCTCCAAATTGTCAAAAACACCCTGATTTTACACTGAAAATGGGATTGTCCGAAGATTTACTTTACATTTGTGTTATGTAAGCACAATTGTCTCCATCAATTGTGTTTTCCCCTAATTTACTGGTATAAAGCAATCTCCCGAAATTGCTTATCCCTCCTTTATTAACACCTGACAGGAAGTTATCAACAGGCTTTTCTGATTTTATCAACAAAATGTTGAGAAATCCTGGTGTAATAAAGTGTCAGATTTTGTCAAGATGTGTAAAATATTGTATTTTTACATACAATTGGAAAGCTATACTCAGATGGTTTCATTTTCGAACATATACCCAGTGACACTGGACGGTAAGGGACGCGTAGTGTTGCCCTCTCCCTTTAAAAAGGAGATGGGTGATGCCCTGGAACTGTCGTTTGTGGTCGAAAAGGATGTGTACGATAAATGTCTGAATCTTTATCCTCACTCAACCTGGCTGGCGAAAGTGGAACAATTGCGCAGGAAGCTTAATCCGGAGAATCCGGTACACAGCCAGATGCTTTCACGGTATTATGAAGAGATTGTTAAGCTGACTATGGCAGATAATGGTCGGCTGAATATCCCCGATGAGATGCTCGCCTATGCAGGTATTACCAAAGAGGCAGTCTTTACCGGACAGGGCTCGAGGATGAGGTTGTGGGAGCCTTCACGTCACAAGGCTTCCCGTCTGAGTGATGAGGAATATGCCCGCCTGTACAAGGAGTTGCTGGGCGGAGCAATGGAGAGCTTTTAACTGTAGAATTTTGATCCTATGGACGAATATCATGTACCGGTGTTGCTCGAAGAGAGTATTGAAGGGTTAAACATTCAACCCGGTGGGATCTATGTCGATGTGACTTATGGTGGCGGCGGACACTCGGCAAAAATCCTGGAAAAGCTGGAGGGGGGAAAACTCTTCGCTTTTGATCAGGATATCGATGCTACAGATAATCTCCTCAAGGATGAACGGCTGATTTTTATCCGGCATAATTTTAAGTACCTGCGTCATTTTCTGGAGTACAATGGAATCGATCAGGTGGATGGAATATTGGCTGATCTGGGGGTTTCTTCCCACGATTTTGATGTGGCCGACCGCGGATTCTCATTTCGGTTTGAAGGGAATCTCGATATGCGTATGAATCAGTCTTCGGCACTCGACGCGGCAAAGGTGATTAACGAGTACACTGAGGAACAACTTTGGACCATTTTTCAGGATTATGGAGAGATCAAAAACTGGAGACATCTGGTTTCGCTCATTACAACTTCCCGGATAAAAGAGCCAATTTCTTCGACAGGCCAGTTCCTGAAGGTGATTGAGCCCTGCGTACCGGCCAAAATTGAGAAGAAATACCTCGCAATGGTTTTCCAGGCGTTGCGTATCGAAGTGAATAATGAGATAGGTGTTCTGAGCGATTTCCTGGAAAGTACCACGTCACTTTTAAAGACGGGTGGCCGGTTGGTCGTGTTGTCGTACCATTCACTCGAGGACCGGATGGTCAAAAATTTTATGCGCTCGGGGAGAATTGATGGAGTTCAGGAGAACGATTTTTTCGGAAACCGGACTTCTCCATTCGAACTGGTTAACCGAAAGATTATCCTCCCCGGCGAAAAGGAGATTGCGAAAAATCCAAGGGCGAGAAGCGCTAAATTAAGAATTGCAGAAAAACGGTAATGGCTGAAGTCAAACGAAAAAAAAAGGTGACGGTAAGGGAGGTGCTCAACGGCAGATTCTTCGAAAGCGAATGGTTTCGCAAGAACAGGATCTTAATGTTGATGATCTTCTTTCTGCTAATTATAAATATATCAGTTAAATACAAATCTGAGAAAGTAATCCGTGACATGACCGCCCTTGAAGATAGTCTGATTGAATTGCGCTCAAGATCAATTTCAATAGCCGCTGATGTCATTAAAATGAGCCGTCAGTCGGTAATTATTGACAGGGTAAAGAAAAGTGGGATAGATCTGGAGACCTCGAAAGTTCCTCCGCGGAAAATTTATGTAGATAAAGAATAATATGGAGATCAGAAAGGCAATATTGACGCGTTTTGGACTGGTGTATGCCATCATTGTCCTTTTCTGTCTTTATATCGTGGTGAAGGTTCTCTTTATTCAGCATACCCCAAGATGGGAAAAGGAGGCAAAGAAATTAGATATCAAGGAGTTTGCTATAAGCGGAAGGCGTGGCGATATTTGCGCAGCAGATGGAAGTCCCCTGGCAACATCCGTTCCTCATTATGAATTGCGCATCGATCTGGGAGCTCCGGGACTGGCCAAAGACTTTTACAGTAAGGTCGATTCATTATCGGTTTGTCTTTCAAAATTTTTCCGGGATAAGTCTGCCGGAGCCTATAAAGCTGAGCTTAAAAAAGCGTTTAGCCAGCAAAAACACTACTTCCTGCTTAATCCACGGAAGGTCTCCTACGCTGATTTGCAGGTCATCAGGAAATTCCCGATTCTAAGGCGGGGCAGAAACAAGGGGGGCCTTATGCCGGAGCAGTCGGATGAGCGGGTTTATCCATCCGGTAATCTGGCTAACAGGACACTTGGAAAATTAACCAAAGATGCCCCCGAAGGATCCACAACAAATGCAGGTGCATTCGGACTTGAGCAGTCATTTGAGAAAGAATTGAAGGGCGAGGATGGTTTAGCGGTAAAGCAGAATATGTCTGGACGGTGGTTTATCATCAGTAAGGATGCACCTGAAGACGGGAAAAATATCATCACCACGCTGGATGTTAAGATGCAGGATCAGGTCACCTATGCACTCAGACTTCAGATGGAGAAAAGTCGCGCCCAATATGGAACGGCCATTTTGATGGAGGTAAAAACCGGTGATATTAAGGCAATTGCCAATTTTGGAGTTAACAGTAAAGGTGAGCTTGTGGGCGGATATCAGAACTATGCCATTGGAAATGCAGGATGTTCTGAGCCAGGGTCTACCTTCAAACTTGCTTCCTTAATGGCTGCTTTTGAGGACGGGAAAATTGATACAGCTACAACTGTGGAAACCGGAAACGGGATATGGAAATATAAAGACCGGGAGATCAAAGATTCGGATTACAAAAAAGGGGGGCATGGTAAAATTACAGCGAAACATGCATTTGAACTCTCCTCAAATATTGGGTTGGCCAAATTAATTCTGCAAAGCTATACCGGACATGAAAAAGATTTCATTTCGCGAATCCGTAAACTTGGGATGTTCGAGAAACTCGATTTAGGGATACAAGGGGAGGCCAAGCCTTACATTAATCAACCCGGTGACAAAACATGGTCCGGGATATCGCTTGCTCAGATTTCGTATGGGTATGAACTGAAAGTTACCCCTTTGCAAACTCTGACCTTTTACAATGCCGTTGCGAACGGGGGATGCATGATGAAACCACGGCTCGTCAAAGGGATTACCGAAAACGGAAATGTGCGGGAGAAGATCGGTACTCAAAAGCTGAAATGGTCAATATGTTCCGGGAAAACTTTGCGCATGGCTCGTGCCATGCTGGAGGGTGTGATTACAAACGGAACTGCAAAAGGACTGGAATCCAAAACCTATAAAATTGCCGGGAAGAGCGGAACGGCACAGGTTGCCAATAACAAAGATGGTTATTCCAGGGGAGGTCTGAAGATATATCAATCTTCGTTTGTGGGTTATTTCCCGGCTGACGATCCAAGATACTCGTGTATCGTAGTCATAAATGATCCCAAAGGGGGGGACTACTACGGAAGCTCGGTTGCGGGGCCTGTATTCAAGCAAATCGCTGATTATGTATATGCCTATGGTCTAGGCCTTAATGAGGATGTAAAACTTCCAGCAACTAAAATTGAAAACGATATTCCCGGGATTACCGCCGGTAGGAAGAAGGATATTGCCAAGGTATTGGATGAATTGGATATTCTTAATGGGTTTGCCTTCACAAAATCCGAATGGGTGGAAGCCAAACCTGATGAAGACGGCCTTCAGCTTTCGAATCGCGAAATCAAAAAAGGGTTGGTTCCCAATGTCCGTGGAATGGGGGCAACCGACGCTGTTTATCTGCTTGAGAACAACGGATTAAGAGTCTCTGTTCGTGGCAGGGGGAAAGTGAAATCACAATCGGTACGGGCCGGAACAAAAATACAACGCGGGCAAAACATTGTTCTCGTTTTAAGTTAAAACAAATAAAATGAAGAGTTTATCTGAGTTGCTAACCGGATTAACCGGTATCCATATTTTAGGAGATAAAAACTGTGTGATCAAAGGATTAGCTTTCGATTCCAGGAAAGTTATTCCGGGAACCCTTTTTGCCGCCCTTCCCGGATCGACTGTTGATGGTCACCTCTTTATCACTTCGGCGATTCAGAATGGCGCAGTCGCAGTCCTTTGTGAAAAGTTGCCGGAAAATCCCGACCCAAAGATTACCTGGATCAAAACACTAAACGTGGCTTCTGCCTTCGGATTGCTAACTTCCAACTTTTTCGGAAATCCGTCCGAGGCGATGAAAGTGGTAGGTATAACCGGGACAAATGGTAAAACAACCACAGCAACTTTACTTTACCGGCTTTTCAGGGAACTTGGACATAAAACCGGATTATTGTCAACCGTATGCAATTATGTTGATGATCAGCAGATTGCAGCGACTCACACTACCCCAGATTCTTTGGTGATTCAGCAGCTGATGGCATCCATGGTGATTGCAGGCTGTACGTATTGTTTTATGGAAGTGAGTTCCCATGCCATCGATCAGGAACGAATCGCAGGAATAGACTTCGATGGCGGGGTATTTTCAAATCTGACCCACGACCATCTGGATTATCATAAAACTTTTGCGGAGTATCGTAATGCCAAGAAGAAATTCTTTGATCACCTGGGACCTGAAGCGTTTGCAATTACCAACATCGATGATAAAAACGGGTTGTTTATGCTGCAGAATACTACAGCCCGGAAGTTGACCTATGCTTCAAAAACACTGGCTGATTTTAAGGTGAAGGTTATTGAGAGTCATTTTGACGGCATGCTGATCAGCCTGGATGGAACTGAGGTTTGGACCCATTTTGTGGGGAACTTCAATGCCAGTAATCTTTTGGCAGTTTATAGTACAGCCCTTTCCCTGGGGGCAGAAAGGGAAGAGGTATTACGGATCATCAGTTTGCTCAAACCGGTGGATGGAAGATTCGAAACGTTTAAATCACCCACAGGGATCTTTGCCGTTGTGGATTATGCCCATACTCCCGATGCGATAAAAAATGTACTCTCCGCAATCAATGAGGTGAGGACAGGAAATGAAACCCTCTTTACCGTAGTTGGAGCAGGCGGAGACCGGGATAAAACCAAACGTCCCGAAATGGCCTATGAAGCTGCAAAAGCAAGCAACAGGGTCATTCTTACTTCCGATAATCCGCGGTCCGAAGATCCGGAAGTAATTATCTCGGAGATGGTTAAGGGAGTGCCGGCAGATAAGGCTGCCAATGTCCTGACCATCACCAACCGGAAAGAGGCGATAAGAACCGCTTGCATGATGGCAAGACCGGGCGATATCATTCTGATAGCGGGGAAGGGTCACGAAGATTATCAGGAGATTAAAGGGGTCAAACATCATTTCGATGACCGGGAGATTATTCGTGAAATATTTAATGTTACCAATCAAAATTAACTGAAATGCTGATTCCATTTTTTAAATACCTAGAATCGATCGATTTTCCCGGTGCACAGATGTTCAATTACATCATGTTCAGGTCCGCAATGGCAGTTATCTTAGCTTTGTTATTCGCCACTATAATCGGGAAAAAGGTGATTTATATGCTTCAGAAACAGCAGATTGGCGAAGAAATCAGGGATCTTGGTCTTGATGGACAAATGCAGAAGAAAGGTACACCAACCATGGGTGGTATCATTATCATCGTTTCAATTTTGCTCCCTACCCTCCTTTTTGCCAAATTGGAAAATACCTATATCCTGCTGATGATCATTACCACTGTTTGGTTGGGGCTGATCGGATTCGCGGATGATTACATCAAAGTATTTCAGAAGGATAAGGAGGGGCTGGCCGGGAAATTCAAGATTATAGGACAGATTTCGCTCGGAGTGATTGTGGCGGCAACACTCTATTTTAGCGATGAAGTCTCAATCAGGGAAAAAATGTACGATGCCCGCGGAAGGGCAAAAACCGAAATAGGGTATAACAGCGAAACCGGGAAAAGAGAGGTTCGGCAAATGACTATTCAGCTGAAATCGACTAAAACAACAATACCCTTTATCAAAAATCATGAATTTGACTATAAATGGCTGCTGTGGTTTCTTGGAGAGGCTGCAGACAAATGGGCATGGCTCCTTTATGCCGTTATTGCCATATTTATCATTACAGCAGTGTCAAATGGCGCTAATCTCACTGACGGGCTTGACGGGCTGGCAACAGGTGCCTCGGCAATCAGCGGGGCGACCCTGGGAGTATTTGCCTATCTCGGGGGTAATATCATCTATTCCGGATATCTAAACATTATGTATATCCCATACAGCGGTGAACTCACCGTATTTATGTCTGCTTTTATCGGAGCCTGTATTGGTTTCATGTGGTATAACTCCTATCCTGCGCAGGTTTTTATGGGGGATACCGGCAGTCTGACCCTTGGCGGAATTCTGGCTGTTTTTGCAATTATTATTCGAAAGGAGATCCTGATACCACTGCTTTGCGGAATATTTCTGATCGAAAATTTGTCGGTGGTCCTCCAGGTATCATGGTTTAAATATACCAGAAGAAAATATGGAGATGGGCGCCGCATTTTTTTGATGGCACCTCTGCATCACCATTTTCAGAAAAAAGGGTTTCCCGAGCCAAAAATTGTCACACGGTTCTGGATTGTAGGGATCATTCTTGCTGTCCTGACTGTGGCCACCCTCAAAATGAGATAACCATGCAAAAAGAAAAACTTGTCATATTAGGGGGAGGCGAAAGCGGTGTAGGTGCTGCAATTCTGGGTGCCCAAAAAGGGTATGAGGTATTTCTCTCCGATTTTGGGGAGATCAGTGAAGAATATCAACTGACCTTACAGGAACGCGGACTTAAATACGAACAGCACAGGCATACCGAAGAATTAATTCTTGAGGCCACCCTTGTCGTAAAAAGTCCGGGAATACCCGACAAAGCACCGATTGTTATCAAACTGCGGGAGAAAAATATTCCGGTAATCTCTGAAATCGAATTTGGCGGACGATACACTTCTGCCAAAACGATTTGTATTACAGGAAGTAACGGTAAGACAACGACAACCCTGCTCACTTACGAATTGCTGAAAAGAGCCGGATTAAATGTAGGTCTGGCCGGTAATGTCGGAAAAAGCTTTGCCCTGCAGGTCGCCGAAGAAAACTTCGACTACTACGTGATCGAATTGTCGAGTTACCAGCTCGACGGAATGATTGACTTTAGGGCTGATATTGCAGTATTATTGAATATTACGCCTGATCATCTCGACAGGTATGAATATAAAATGCAAAACTATGTCGATTCCAAGATGAGAATCCTCCAGAATCAGCGGGCAGGGGACTGGTTTGTCTACTGTGCTGATGATCCGGTAACTCTGACTGAAGTTGAAAAACGGACCATTAAGGCCACCAAAGTTCCTTTTTCCATCACCCGGGTGTTGCCGGAGGGGGGATGGATTGAAAATGAAACAATGAAATTAAATGTAAACAATAAAACTTTCGATATGACAATTTACGATTTAGCATTACAAGGAAAACATAACCTGTATAACTCCATGGCTGCCGGAATTTCAGGTAGCATTTTGAATTTACGTAAAGAGGGTATCCGGGAGTGTCTCAGCGATTTTCAGGGTGTAGAACACCGGCTGGAAAGATTCCTGCGGGTGCATAACATTGAATTTATCAACGATTCAAAGGCGACAAACATCAATTCAGTGTGGTATGCCCTTGAAAGTATGCAAACCCCTGTGGTATGGATCGTAGGGGGTATTGACAAAGGAAATGATTATTCAATGTTGTTTGACCTGGTAAAAGAGAAGGTGAAAGCAATTGTTTGTCTTGGGAAAGACAACCAAAAAATCATATCGGCTTTTGAAGGTATCGTGAAGGAAATTGTGGATACCAAAACCATGGAAGAGGCGGTCAGAAGTGCTTATTTTCTCGCTGAAAAAGGTGATGCGGTTCTCCTCTCACCGGCTTGTGCAAGTTTTGACCTTTTCAAAAACTACGAAGATCGCGGACGGCAATTTAAGAATGCGGTAAGGAATTTATAGGAAGTGCAAAATTTAAAGTGAAAAATGCATAGTGAAAAGCCTTATTTTCTTGATTTGTAATTTTGCATTTTGCAACCTGCATTTTACATTTTGAATTGATTTATTTATTTGTCTGTAATTTAGCATATTACGATATAAATATATATTCATGGACACCGGGGAGTTAAAAAAATACATCAAGGGAGACAAGATCATCTGGGTGGTCCTTGTGGCGCTGACGTGTCTTTCACTGTTGGTGGTCTACAGTTCTACCGGCGCATTGGCTTACCGCCAGGAAGGGGGGAATACTTCCCACTATATCCTGCGCCAGTTGATGTTTCAGGGTTTCGGATACGGGGCCGTCATCTTCATGCTGAATTATATCCCCGTAAGTTTGTATAACAGAATTGCCAATGGAGCCTTCTTTTTCGCAATTCTGGTTGTATTTGCGGGACTACTGTTTGGGCGTGGAGGCGAGGGAACCGGCCGGACGCTTCCTTTGGGATTTGCAAGCTTTCAACCCGCTGAATTAGCGAAGGTCGCTGTGATCGTGTGGGTTGCACGACTATTGGCAAATGGACAGAAGGATCCAAGATTATTGAATCTCTCTGCTATTAAAATAATTCTGGGGATTGGCATACTTTGTACATTAATCTCCATGGCCAATTTTTCGTCGGCCGTATTATTGTTTGGGACAACCCTCATCATGATGTTTGTGGGGCGGGTTAACTGGAAATTCCTGATCTCTGTGCTGGGTGCCGGCCTGGCACTGGTGATAGTGATTTACTTCGCAGCCCCGCTTCTCCCCAATGTAGGGCGTCTGCAGACCGTAAGAAACCGGATCGACCGTCATATTCATGGCGGGGAGAAACTGTCCGAAAAAGGACTTACCCAGGACGATTTTGCCATGATCGCCATTAATCGGGGCGGGATTGCCGGAGTTGGCGCCGGTAAAAGCAAAATCAGCAATTTTATGCCTGCAGCCTACAATGACTTCATCTATTCCATTATAATTGAAGAATACGGATTAATAGGGGGGATATTGGTTCCTCTACTCTACCTAATATTTCTCACCCGTGGCGGGATCATTATCCGGAAAGCCAAAAGAGCATTTCCAATCTTTCTGGCCACAGGCGCCGTCACCGTGATCATACTTCAAGCCATAATCAACATGGCGGTTTCATCCGGAGCTATTCCCGTCACAGGACAACCGCTCCCGTGGATCAGTTGGGGAGGAACCTCGCAATTATTTACCGCATTTACATTTGGCCTGTTACTTAGCGTAAGTTCAGAGACCGATGAAGATGCACAGGCTGAGGTGGAACAAAATTTTAGCCCTGATGGGGTGTTGCCCGAGGAGGATATTTTATTGTCAAAAAATTAAACGATGGGGAATCTGAAATTTATAGTTAGTGGTGGTGGAACCGGGGGACATATCTTCCCGGCTTTGTCCATTGCGGACGGACTTCGCAACCGATTCCCCGATTGCGAAATACTATTTGTGGGTGCCGAAGGGAAAATGGAGATGGAAAAGGTTCCGGCTGCAGGTTATCGGATTGTCGGACTGCCTGTTGCCGGGTTTCACCGCGGTGAAATCTGGAGAAATCTCACCTTCGTCCCAAAACTGATCCAATCGATGCTCAAAGCTAAAAAGGTGGTCCGGGATTTTCACCCCGATGCCGTGATCGGAGTGGGAGGCTATGCAAGCGGTCCCGTTTTGCGCGTCGCAGAAAAACTGGGTATTCCGACAGTACTTCAGGAACAAAACTCCTTCGCGGGAGTTACCAATAAAATTCTGGGTAGGAAAGCAAATAAGATTTGCGTGGCCTATGACAAAATGGAACGATTCTTTCCTGCCGGGAAAATAGTTTTTACCGGAAACCCGATCAGACAGGGATTAGGGTCGATTATCCCTAAATCAGCCGAAGCCAGGGAATATTTCAATGCTACCTCCGACCAGCAAGTAATCCTCATCGTTGGAGGAAGTCTGGGTGCGCGGGTCTTGAATCAAAGTGTGATGGCAAACCTGGAGCTCATCAGGCATTCGGATGCATTGATTATCTGGCAGACTGGTAAATATTATTACAGCGATATCCAGGCCCGTCTATTGGTCAATCCGGTGCCGAATATCCGGCTTATGGAATTTATTCCACGCATGGACCTGGCCTATTCGATGGCCGATCTGGTGATTTCAAGGGCGGGAGCCGGAACGATATCGGAACTTTGTGCGGTCGGAGCAGCAGCTATTCTTGTCCCGTCACCCAATGTTTCAGAGGACCATCAGACTTTTAATGCCATGTCACTGGTGGAAAAAGAGGCTGCTGTATTGATTAAAGACAGCGTGTCAGTGCAGGAATTGATTCCGGCTGCATTACTTTTACTCGAAAACCGGGGAAAATGTGCTGAACTTTCGAAAAATATAAAAAAGTTGGCGACTCCTCATGCAACTGCAGATATTGTGGAGGTTATCGCAACTTTATTAAAAATGAAATAATGATTGAAATTGAGAAAATTGAACGGGTGTATCTGCTGGGTATCGGCGGTATCGGGATGAGTGCTCTGGCACGCTATTTCCATTTCATCGGGAAGGTAGTGGACGGGTATGACAAAACGGCTTCTTCACTTACGCTCGATCTTGAAAAGGAGGGAATCGCCGTTCATTATACCGATGATTTACACAAGGTTCCGGGTCTCGCTGAAAAAGATACCACAGTCGTCATTTACACACCTGCAGTACCGAAGGATTTCTCCGAATTCGTTTATTTTCAGGAAAATGGGTTTGCCGTTTATAAAAGATCAGCAGTTCTTGGTCTGCTCACCTCCGGAAAACGAGGTATCGCCATTGCCGGAACTCATGGTAAAACTTCGGTTACCACCATGACAGCCCATCTGCTAAAACAATCGCATGTCGACTGTTCAGCCTTTATGGGGGGGATCTCCAAAAATTACGGAACTAATCTTTTGTTGCCCGAAAATAAGAGTCAATTCATTGTTGTTGAGGCGGATGAATTTGACCGCTCATTTTTGCAGTTGCGGCCTGAACTCGCTGTAATTACCTGGATGGATGCCGATCACCTCGATATTTACGGGAACCATGAAAATATGATCAGGGCCTTTGCCGAATTTATTTCTCAGGTTCAGGATGACGGGACACTTTTGTACCGGAAGGGATCGCCTGTTGAAAGGCAATGGAATGATAAGATCAGTTACTTCACCTATTCGGTGAGCGAAGAGGCCGATTTTCAGGTTTTGCAGCTCAGGATTATTCAGGGAGCTTACCATTTTGATTTGAAAACCCCATTCGGGGAGATCAGGGATTTATGTCTTACCTATCCTGGATTGATGAATGTTGAGAATGCCGTGGCAGCCTGCGCAATGGCTTTGATGAGCGGCGTAACCGGCGATGAGATCCGCGCCGCATTATCTTCCTATTCGGGGGTTGTCCGCCGATTTGATGTAAGATATTCCGGAAAGAAAACTATTTATATTGACGATTACGCGCATCATTCCAGAGAGCTCGAAGCGACCATAAAGTCGGTCAGGGATCTCTATCCGGGCAAACGGATAACAGGAATTTTCCAGCCTCATCTGTTCTCCAGAACCAAAGACTTTGCATCTGATTTTGCCGCTGCACTTGATCTGCTTGATGATGCTTTAATTATGGAGATCTATCCGGCACGCGAGTTACCCATTGAAGGTGTTGATTCCGGGATTATATTGAATAAAATGAAATTGGAGAGCCGGGTTCGGTGTAAAAGAGAGGACTTCCCGATGATTCTCAATGACTATCATCCGGATATTCTTCTTACACTTGGCGCAGGGGATATCGACAGGCTCGTTGAACCAATCGTGGCCTACCTGAAGCAAAACGAAGATGTTTAGGAAAATTGCACATATTGCCCTTTGGATTATTCCAATGTTATTGATATTTATATCATTGGGATTCTCAATAAAACAAAGTAAGCAATTGAAGTGTGCAGATGTAAAGGTTGATATTGCCGATTCGGTTCAGCAGAAATTCGTCCAGCCTAACGATATCCGACAATGGGTACGCAGAAATCATCAGGAGATATTTGGGATGCCGCTCAAATCGGTTAATCTTCGCAAGATTGAGGAGGGGCTTCGAAAGCTGCATGCCGTTGAGAATGTTGCTGTTTATACCAATGTTTATGGAGAGGGATTTAAAAGTTGCGGGGCGTTGGTCGTAAAAATAAAACAAAGGGAACCAGTTTTCAGGGTTGACGGTTCACAAGGTGCCTTTTATATGGATAAACTTGGAAAGGTCATAGAGTGGTCACCGCGGTATACACCCAGGGTTATGATCGTTGGAGGTCTTGTTTCCGCTGATTTTGCCCGGAAAAAACTTTTGCCGTTGATTACTTATATCAACAAGGATAGATTTCTGAGTGCTCAGATTGACCAGATTTATGTCAATGCCATAGGGGAGCTTTCGATGGTGCCCCGGGTTGGAGAACAAATTATTCTGTTTGGCAATGCCGAGGATTACCAGGTGAAATTCCGGAATCTCAAGGCATTATACACCGAAGGTTTTAAAAATGGTGGATGGAGCATTTATAAGTCAATTAATTTAGAATTTCATAATCAGATAGTTTGCACAAAAAAATAGATAACAATGAACGCTACAAGAGAGTTGGTTGCTGCAATTGACATAGGAACCCTAAGGACACGGGGGGTTATTGGGCGTTTTACCATAGACGGGAAACTCGAATTATTTGCCTTCAGCGAGACCTTGACTCAAGGGGTTCGTAACGGCGTCGTGGCTAATATTGACGAGACTGCTTTGTCGGTAAAAACCGTGATCAGCCTGCTGGAGAATAGCCTTAAGAATATTAAGGTGAAAAAGGTTTATGCAGGGGTTTCTGGCCAGAAAATCGCAAACCGTCTCGTTACCGGTTACCGCATGACTGAAAATGGGGAGGTAACACAAACAAAAATCAATTCCTTGATTGGAGAAGCCCAGCGTTATTCCAATAGTCCGGGAGAAAAGATTTATCACCTGACCCCCGAAGAATTTATAGTCGATGGTGAGCGTGTGGCCACAAATCCGGTAGGAATGGCCGGCCGCCGTGTCGATGGCGCATTCAGAGTGATTACAGCTCCCGATTCGTATGAACAAAATCTGAGGAGAAGTATCGAAAAAGCAGGTTATGAACTTGCCGGGACTTTCATAAATCCCTTTGTCCAGGGGTCGGGCTTTCTTTCAAAAGACGAAAAGGAGGCAGGAGTCATCCTTCTCGATTTTGGGGCTGGTACAACAGGTGTCTCTCTTTATTACGAGAATAAGATCAGACTTGCTGTTGAATTGCCATTTGGCGGCAACGTGATTTCCAATGATATCCGCGAAGGGTGTAATATCATTCCCCGGCATGCAGAAATGGTTAAGCTCCAATGCGGCTATGCATTTTCTGAATTGGTACCAGAAAACAAGTTTGCACAGATTCCCGAGGTAGAAGGGTGGCATGCCAAGGAAATTAGTTTCCGTAACCTTTCCGGAATCATCCAGGCAAGGCTTGAGGAGATTATTGAGGGAGTGATCTTTCAGCTCGAATCAACCAAACTGTTAAATAAGCTCGGAGCGGGGATTGTCCTGACGGGTGGTGGCTCCAATATGCGTGGGATCGACAAACTGGTCAGTTATATGACCGGTTTTGATGTGCGTTTCGGTAAGCCGGTTATTCCGGTGAAGGAATCACTTTTTAATGAACAGTTGATGAATACCCAGTCCGCGAATCTGATCGGATTGCTGATCAATGGTTTATTTCAGGCCCGCAGCCAGAATTATCCACCGGGGATGATTGTTTCGGATAATCCCGAAGAGACCAGAACGAAACCTCAGGCCAAAAATCACGGAATAAAAAATATGGTCTCCGATTTATTTGGCAAAGCAAAGGAGAGCCTAAACGGATTAATTGCAGATGAAGATAGCGAAATAAATTAAAATCAATTAGTTAATCACATGGAAAATAATTCAGAGGATTTATTGACCTTCGGGTTTCACCACGATTACCAATCGATAATCAAAGTGGTTGGCGTTGGCGGCGGCGGCGGGAATGCGGTAAATCATATGTTCCGAATGGGAATTGCCGGTGTTGATTTTCTGGTTTGCAATACCGATTCGCAGGCGCTCGTCAATAGCCCAGTCCCTGTAAAAGTTCAGCTTGGGGTTTCGCTTACAGAAGGTCGGGGGGCAGGGAACAAGCCCAAAAGAGGTGAACAGGCCGCAATCGAAAACCTTGCAGAAATCAGGACAGTCCTTGAAACTGGGACTAAAATGGTCTTCATTACCGCCGGAATGGGTGGCGGAACAGGGACAGGTGCTGCCCCAGTGATTGCACAGCTCGCCCGTGAAATGGATATTTTAACGATTGCCGTGGTGACCCTTCCATCCATCAAGGAGGGTCGTTTACGTTATGACCAGGCCATCGAAGGGATCAGGAAATTACAGCGTTTCGTGGATAGTTTATTGGTGATCAGCAATGAAAATCTTCATAAAGTTTACGGGGATCTCCCTGCACGTGAGGCATTTGCTCAGGCCGACAATATTGTGGCTACGGCGGTTAAAGGATGTGCCGAAATCATCACACTCCATGGGAATATCAATATTGACTTTGCCGATGTCAATACCGTTCTGCGTGAAAGCGGGGTTTTCATAATGGGAACTGGATTTGCCGAAGGAGAAAACCGGGCAACTCGTGCTGCAGAGGAAGCTCTGCGATCGCCACTGCTCGATAGTAATAACATCTCCGGCACTGAAAATATACTGCTCAACATTACTTCAGGGGAAGATGAAGTCCGAATGGGTGAGATCGGGGATATTATAGACTACCTCCAGAATGCGGCAGGTGATAACGCTAACATCATATGGGGAAATGGATATGATGCCAAACTTGGAAATAAAATCAGCGTAACGGTCATTGCGACCGGATTTGAGATTAATCCGAACCGTATTCTGCGCCCTGAACCCCAAAAGGAATTTGTGGTCATTCCTGCAAACGAAGGGGTGAATCAGGTTAAGAATCCTGAACCTCAGCATGAGAGAGAAGTGGAATTGGAGCCCGAAATGGTTTATCCCGCTTTTGATCTGAATCCTGACGAAAGTTTTACAGTTCGGAAAGATGAACAAAAACGGGAGGCCAGTCGGCAGGAGCGAACCGGTAAAATAGCAAAAAAACCTGTTCCAAAAACGGCGGATGCTACTGAACCGCTTGGAAGCTGGTTTCACAGACAATTTGGAGGTCTCTTTAACGAAGATGATACAGAAATTGAAAAGTAAGTAGCCACATTAACCAACATAAAAGATACAAAAATGGCTGATTTGATAGATTTTGATTTACCCGTAAGCGGTGAGAAAATAATAAAGGTGATCGGAGTTGGTGGCGGTGGCGGAAATGCAGTTAATCATATGTACCGCCAGGGAATCAAGGATGTCGAGTTCGCAGTATGCAATACCGATGCCCAGGCACTGATGAGCAGTCCTGTCCCTTTTAAAGTCCAACTTGGTTCGGCGCTGACCGAAGGCCGTGGCGCAGGTAATAAACCTGATGTTGGCCGTGAATCAGCTCTTGAAAATATAAAAGATATCGAGAAACTCCTCGGCGGCAATACCAAAATGGTCTTTATCACCGCCGGAATGGGAGGAGGAACCGGAACAGGGGCTGCCCCTGTAATTGCCCGGATAGCTCGTGAACGTAAAATCCTGACCATTGGAATTGTCTCCATCCCTTTCCGTAACGAAGGCAGATTGCGAATTAATCAGGCAATCGAAGGTATCCGTGAAATCGAAAATCATGTGGATTCGTTACTCATTATTAATAACGAAAGAATCAGGGAAATTTATGGAGACTTTCCGATTTCCAAGGCCTTCTCAAAAGCAGATGATGTCCTTGCCATTGCAGCCAAAGGGATTGCAGAGATCATTACCTGTCCCGGATTTATAAATGTTGATTTTGAAGACGTCCGCACAGTCATGCAGAATTCCGGTGTTGCAATTATGGGTTCCTTCACGGCCTCAGGTGAAAACCGCGCCACAAAAGCAGTGGAAGGGGCAGTCAAATCTCCGCTTCTAAATAATAATGATATCCGTGGGGCTAAAAATATCCTGGTTAACATAACCTCAGGCGAGGCAAAAGAGGTTACCATGGACGAAATGAATCTGGTAAACGAATATGTTCAGGAGATGGCTGGTAATACGGCTGATCTGATCTACGGAGTGGCTGTCGATCCTGAAATGGGTGAGGAGTTAAGTGTTACAGTTATCGCTACAGGATTTAAAACCAGTTCAATACCTGAAATGAACAGCGGCATCCAGCCTCAACGCGAAAAAGTCCCCTTGCTGGACGATTATAATGCCTTCCCTGCAGGATTCTTTGGTGCTGAACCTACACATGCTCCAAAATATCCCCTTTTAACTGAAACCCCTGCGGTGGATAAAAAGGATGAAATTATCAAACAATTGTATCCACCAATCAGAATCGATCTTTTCGGTGACGGAACATCTGAAGAGGGCAAAAGGGTAATGCAGGTCGATTTTTTTAGTGAAACAGAAGATTATATCGAGGAGCTGTCCCGAATTCCGGCCTACGAGCGGCGTAAAGCTAAGAACCTAAATAATCCTCTGGTAAACAGACAGGAAATTTCAAGATATACCCTTTCCGATAATGGAGCTGAGGGACCCAGGCTCCGGAAGAACAACTCTTTTCTTCACGATAAGGCGGACTGATTTCTGGAGAAGGAGAGACTGGGCGACTAGGAGATGGAAAGATTTGTCCTGAGATGGGTTGACAGAGAAAGTAAACTAAAATCATTTCAGAATCAAAACGAAACAGCGAATTTAAACAGCATCCTAATATATTTAAAATAATATAAATCAATGGTTATGAATCTATTTGATCAGATTAGCGAGGATATCAGGCTGGCAATGCTGGCGCGTGACAAGGCGAAACTCGAAGCATTACGGAACATCAAGAAGGTATTGCTTGAGGCGAAAACAGCCAAAAACGGTGCAGAAGAGCTCAGTGATGATGCTGCCATTAAGGCGATTTCCAAATTGGCCAAACAAGGTCGTGATTCTGCTGAAATCTACAAACAGCAAAACAGATTGGATCTTTATGAACCCGAAATCACCCAGGTAAAAATCCTTGAAGGTTATCTGCCTCAGCAGATGGGGGATGAAGAGCTGACGGCTGCCATTGCTGCAATTATAGCACAAACGGGTGTCACCACAATGAAAGAGATGGGAAAAGTGATGGGAATTGCTTCGAAAGAGCTTGCCGGAAAAGTCGATGGCAGGTTGATTTCCGACAAAGTAAAGAGCTTGCTCTCTTAGGTTAATAAACTGGGGAAAAGAAAATAGCCCGCAGATAGCGCAGATTTACGCTGAACATAAAATCGGCGTAAATTTGTGCCATCTGCGGGCTAAAATATGGGATTGAATAATCCCTTAAACTTTTAACCGTTTCGCAACTTCGTTCCAGTTGATTACTTTGAAAAAGGCCTCAATGTATTCAGGACGTCTGTTCTGATATTTAAGATAATAGGCATGTTCCCAAACGTCAATAGTAAGCAATGGAATTCCCTGAATTTCAGCAATATCCATCAATGGGTTATCCTGATTTGGGGTGGAGTTAATTACAAGCGAATCACCTTTCTGGATTAGCCATGCCCAACCACTTCCGAAACGGGTCACCGCAGCTTTGGTAAAAGCCTCCTTGAACAGATCAAAAGAGCCAAAAGAACCATTAATGGATTCCAGTAATTTTCCTTGAGGTCCGGCAGGTCCTCCAGGGGTTAAAACATCCCAGTACAGGTTGTGATTGTAGTATCCTCCTCCATTATTCCGAAGAGCAGGAGCGAGTTGAGATACTTTTGAAAAAATCTCTTCAATACTTTTCCCTTTCAGATCGCTGTTTTCAAGGGCTGCATTCAGATTATTGGTATAGGCAGCATGATGCTTGGAGTGATGGATCTCCATGGTCTGCGCGTCGATGTAAGGCTCGAGAGCCTTGTAATCGTATTGGAGCGTTGGTAATGTAAAACTCATGATTTTGTAATTTAAATTGTTTAATAGATATAACGGTTAAGACCTAAAAAGGTTTACTCAAAACCGTAATTATTGAAAGAATTAATATATTATTTAGACAAGGGAAATTTTTTACGGCGCCATCGTACACCCACAAGGTTCCGGATACCGTTAGAGTCTGCCTCATTGGGAGGTTGGATCAAACAATGATGGAAAGAGCTTAACTACCGAACCGATAGCCTACGCCTGATTCCGTCTTCAGCCATTTGGGTTTTGCCGGGACATCTTCAACTTTTTTACGTAATTGGGCGATGAATACCCGTAAATATTGAGTCTGTTCGATATATCCCATACCCCAGATCTCTTTAAGAATATATTGATGAGTCAAAACCCGCCCTTCGTTCCTGGCCAGAAGTGCCAGCAGAGAAAATTCGGTAGCAGTTAGTTTGAGAATTTCATTGTTTTTGCGTGCGGTATGGTTTGCCAAATCAATGGAGAGAGATCCAAATTCCAGATTTGGGCTTTCTAAGGGACCCTGGCTGTGTCTTATTGCGACCCTGATCCGTGCGAGTAATTCGCCGGTCCTGAAAGGTTTGGTCAGGTAGTCGTTTGCTCCATGGTCAAGGGCTTTTATAATATCATCTTCGGATTTGCGAACTGAAAGGATGATAATGGGCTTTTCATACCACTCCCGAAGTTTAATCAAAATATCAAGGCCATCAGTATCGGGTAAACCTAAATCAAGGATGATTAGTGCAGGTTGTCTGGTAGCTGCCATAGTCAGTCCTTCCTTGCCTGTGGAAGCTTCACAAATCTTATACCCGCTGGCCGAAAGTGTGATTTCCAGTAACCGCCGTATCTGTACCTCGTCGTCAATAATTAATATTGGAATGATGTTTACCATTTATTCCTTCTGTTAACTGTATTGGTTCATTTCTGAAATTTCAACCGGGATTTTGATTGTAAAAATTGCCCCGCCATTTTGGCGGTTTTCGGCTATTACTGTACCATTGTGGGCCTCAACAAATCCTTTGACGATCGACAAACCTAAACCTGTTCCTCCGGTTTTTGCATCTTTCCCCCTGTAGAATTTATTAAAAACCATTGTCAGATCTTCAGGTGGAAATCCATTTCCACGATCCATAACCTGCAAGGTAAGTTTACCGTTATCGAAGTAGAATTTTAACCGGATTGCAGTTCCTGGTGGAGCATTTTGTGTGGCATTCAACAGCAGATTGTGCAAAACCTGTTCAATAAGACCAAAATCAATGCGAACCAAAGGCATATTCGCTGGAATTACAATGTGAAATTTGAAAGGAAGTAATTCCTGCTGAAGATTACCCGCCACATCATTGGCTAAATCATGGACATCGCACCAGTCGGTCCGGGGAGTAATCCTTCCTGACTCAAGTCTGGACATATTCAGAAGGTTTTCGATCAGTTGGTTTAGTCTTATCGAAGCGGTATTTATCTCTGAATAGAGTTTTAATTTAGTCTCTTCAGGATAACTTTGTGATAATAGCGTATCGGAAGCACCAATTATTGTGGCAACAGGTATCCGCAATTCATGGGAGATGGAGTTGAATAATGTTTTGTAAAGTTTATCCGATTCGCTAAGGATATAGGCTTTTTTGGCAGCATCTCTTAAGAACTCACGCTCGTATTTGCTTGAGATCTGGGAGAGTGATGCTTCCCAGAATTGCTCCTCCCCCTGAGTAAATACAGTGGCTTGTCCAACAACAATAACCCCCATGTTGTCGATATTCCCGGCTAAAGGATAAAAAGTGTAATTTGTTGAAGGTAAGGTCTCCGTATATTTCCCCGCTTTTGCTGAATGTTTGTAAACCCAGGCCGCAATACTTAATTCATTTTCCGAAAGTCTGATATTTGTGACATGGATCGGCTCATCGGCAAGTTTACCTGAATCATCTTTGAGGATTATGGCACATTCAAGGTTAAAGTATTTCTGAATATACCGGATCGCTATTTTCGATACTTCATCGATTCCCGAAATCATTGTGAGTTCACGGGTAAGCTGGTAAAGGGCATGGGTTCTCTCTTCCCTGATCCTGATTTTTTTCTCCTGATGCCTCACCCTTGAAGTCAAAATGCCATTTAACAAGGCAATTATAAAAAACATGATCAGCATCAAAACATCCATTGGCTCCTGGATGTGAAAGGTAAACTGGGGAGGAATAAAGAAATAATCCCATATCATTGCACTAAGGGTTGCTGCCATTAATATGGGTCCGGTACCGTAAAAAAGTGCCAGAATGGATACCTGGATCAGCAACCCAAATGAAATAATCTGATAGCCGATAATTCCCTTCACAAGGTAAAAAACGATGGATGTGAGAACAACCAGGACTGAAGTGATCAGGTACTGGCTTATATTAGAGGTAAACGAAGGGGTGAATACCTTTTCTCTGAAATGATCCTTGGACTGACTATCCGCGCCAAGAATATAAACATCAATATTCCCGCTGTAACGAATTAATCTGTTGACAAAGTTTCCTAAACGTATCATTGATAATAGGTTGCGGACGCGCGGTTTTCCTACAATGATATGGGTAACATTCTCCTTATTGGCAAAATCAACAATGGCACTCACAACATCGTGATGGGTGATAATCCTGAATTTAATACCAAGCTGGCCGGCCAGATTTATATTTTTGTCAAGCTGTTCCCGTTCTTTTGGAGTGAGTTCATGCATTGTCTCAACATAGAGTGCCTGAATTGTAGCACCCATAGAATAGGAGAGATTCTTTGCCCACCGTAATAGCCGGGTTGTTTGCTGAGTGTAATCGACGGCAACCAAAAGATGTAGCCCTGTTTTCCATGGTCCCCTGATTCGTTTAAGTTGCATATATTCATGCAACTGCTTATCGACCCTGTCGGCAACTATACGCAGGGCCATTTCCCGCATAGCCGTTATATTTCCCTTGCGGAAGAAATTCTCAACCGCTTCTCGTGATCGTTCAGGAGTATATACCTTCCCTTCACTTAATCTTTGGAGCAATTCATCGGGCGTGAGGTCAACAACCTCAACCTCGTCAGCATTTTCAAAAATTTCATCGGGCAGCGTTTCGCGCACAATAATTCCCGTAATCTGGGCAACCGTTTCAGATCTGCTTTCAAGATGCTGAACATTGAGGGAGGTATAAACATTGATCCCATTCTCGAGAATCTCCAGAACATCCTGGTATCTTTTGTTATGACGGCTACCCGGGGCATTGGTATGTGCCAATTCATCAACCAGAACTGTATGAGGTTTTCTGGCTATAATGGCGTCAAGATCCATCTCCTCAACAGGAGTGGATTTGTAAAGGTAAACTTTACGGGGAATCAACTCAAATCCTTCTACAAGGTCCGCAGTTTCCTGCCGGTTATGCGTCTCAACATATCCTATGATAATTTCAGTCCCCTTCTGTTTTTCTGCATGCGCGGTTTTAAGCATTGAATAGGTTTTTCCTACACCGGCACACATTCCAAAGAATATTTTTAGTTTACCCCGCTTGCTCTTTTCTTCTTCAATTTTAAGTGAAGCCAGAAGTTCATCGGGATCGGGACGGTTATCCTGAATGTCCATTTTTAACTGTTTTCTTCTAATTTTGAAATTAATGACTCAGCCTGTTCTTCAATGCTTTTGATCCGGAGCAGAACGCTCTTCAGTTCCTGTATCTCACTTTTGGTATAGGTCTTTTCCTTTTCGGTTTGTAAAGTTACGGCTATTTTCTGCTGATTCTCATCCAACTTCTCCGCCATTTGGTTAAAAACCAGCGAAATCTCATAAAATTCATCAGCCCCCTCGAAATAAAGCCTTTGCCCGTAGTTACTGGATACAATTTCCTTAATCCCATTGTAAAGCTGATAAAAACGCTCGTTGAAATAGGTGGCAAAATTAAAGGTGAAAGTCAGCGCAATCAAAAAACATAAGGTAGCCAGGATGGTCATCGCGGTTAAGGCCTCACGCGATGAAATCTTCGCGTCATCCGTTTTCACTTCAATCGCTTTCCCGTTCATTTGTGATAAGAGTACCAACTGTTGGTAAAGCGGGTTAAACTTTTTTTGCAGATTAATAACCTTTTCAACAGGCTGAGGTGAAACTAAAAATTCCATTACCGAGTCGCGGTATTCCTTTAATCCGGTTTCAATATCGGAAACAAGTTTGTCTTCGCCAGGTTCAGTTATGTTATTCTTCTCCGACTGGAAAGATTTGTCGATGGTGTCCAACCCTTTCTTAAGCAAAACACCATCTGGTGTCTTATTCATAAAAGAACTCGAGATAATTTCCTGATTTATATTTGTCAACCCTTCCGACATTTCACGGGCATAAACAACAGACAAATAGTTTTCCTTAAGGATGGCACTTGTTTTTTTCGACATTTTGTTCAGGTAATAGGCCGAAAAAATCGATAATACAAGAATGATGATAAATAAAAAGACCATTCCAACTGTAAATTTCGTGCGGATAGAAAACTTCATGATTGTTGTTTTAGTTGTTATTAAAGATTTGATAGTTCAGAGTCAATACAAGTCAATTATCTGATATTATATGTTTTATCAGGTGATCCGGATACCAGGTCACCTGATTTCATCTAACTTCAAATTTAATAATAAAACATTAATCCGGGACTCTCCTAAAAATGTAAACTGAGGTGATTCAGATAACTCGTTGATATCCTTTAAAACCAGCTGATTTTGGCTGAGGCTGAAATGCCTCGCTTTTGAAATCCGCTCGAGCTGCAACAAGGCTGCATTGGGTGAAATGTGTGGATCAAGCCCGCTGGCTGAGGCGAAAACCATCTCTGAAGGAATTGCTGTAAGGCTGTCTAACTGATTAAAAACAATAAACTGTTTTTTTAATGAGTCGACCGAATGTTTCAGTTTTGCGTTGGTTAATCCAAAATTTGAACCGCCCGATGGCAAAGGGTTATAAGATACTGCCGAAGGGCGCGAAGAAAAGTAAATCAAGGTGTCGAACCGCTGGCCGATTAATTCACTCCCGATAAGTTTATTGTTTTTTACAATAAGGCTTCCGTTTGCCTTGGCGGGAAAGGTTATTTGCGCAATCGCCGTTACAAAAAGCGGATAGATAATCCCGGTTAGAATGGTGAAAAACAGGAAGATTTTTAACGAAATATATAGTGTTTTCATTTGTAAAGAATTACATATTTATTAGAATATCAATAAGTTTGATTCCGATAAAGGGGGCGATAATACCTCCAAACCCGTAAATCACCAGGTTGCGGGTCAATGCGGCATTGGCCGATACCGGTTTATACTTGACCCCCTTTAAGGCAAGCGGTATCAGCATTACAATGATTATAGCATTGAAAATCACTGCGCTCAGGATGGCGCTTTGCGGAGAGCCCAGATGCATGACATTCAGCGCTGAAAGCGGCCCGATTCCGCTTTTTCCTGCATAAAGTGAAAGGGCGATGGCGGGTATAATCGCAAAATACTTGGCGACATCATTGGCAATACTAAAGGTGGTAAGTGCTCCCCTGGTCATGAGTAATTGCTTGCCAACCTCTACTACTTCAATTAGTTTAGTGGGATTACTGTCGAGGTCGACCATGTTTCCTGCTTCGCGTGCAGCCTGGGTGCCTGTGTTCATGGCAATGCCGATATCTGCCTGGGCGAGTGCCGGCGCGTCATTTGTACCATCCCCGATCATACCGACCAAATGACCGTTGGCCTGCTCTTCACGGATGCGTCTTAATTTGTCCTCAGGTGTGGCCTCTGCCATAAAATCGTCCACCCCTGCTTCCGCAGCAATGGCCGCGGCGGTAAGGTTATTGTCTCCGGTTATCATCACCGTTTTGATCCCCATTTTCCGGAGCTCGGCAAACCGCTGTTTAATTCCCCCCTTTACAATATCTTTCAGGTGAATAACGCCCAAAACACGGTTGTCTTCGGCTACAACCAAAGGGGTTGCACCCTGTCTTGCCAATTCGGATACGATATCATGAGTTTGCTGGGTATAGAACCCGTTGTTATTGTGAACGAATGTCCGGATAGCTTCAGATGAGCCTTTACGGATCTGATGGACAACTCCGTCTTCCGATGTAAAATCAACCCCGCTCATTTTGGATTGTGCCGTGAAAGGGATAAATGTGGCATTCAACTGGTGCACTTCGCGACCGCGAATATTAAACTGATCTTTTGCCAGAACTACGATGGAACGTCCTTCGGGAGTTTCGTCCGATAAGGATGAAAGTTGTGCGGCATCGGCGAGTTCCTCAACGGTAACCCCTTCAACCGGAATAAAATTGGTTGCCATCCGGTTTCCCAATGTTATCGTTCCGGTTTTATCGAGTAACAAGACATCCACATCTCCGGCAGCTTCAATGGCGCGACCACTGGTGGCAATGACATTCCTTTGCAAAAGCCGGTCCATCCCGCTAATTCCGATGGCACTCAACAAACCTCCAATGGTTGTTGGGATTAAGCAAACCAGTAATGCAATTAAAACGGGCAAAGTCAAATTCTGTGATTCAGGTAATCCTGAAGCTGACAAACTGTAGCTGAAAAATGCAGGAAGTGTCGCCACTGCAAGTAGAAAGATGATGGTCAAACCTGAAATCAAGATTGACAATGCAATCTCATTGGGGGTCTTTTGACGTTTAGCACCTTCTACGAGGGATATCATCCGGTCGATAAATGTATTCCCTGGTTCGGAGGTGATACGGATAAAGATCTGGTCACTGATTACTTTTGTTCCGCCGGTGACAGCCGACCGGTCCCCCCCGCTTTCACGGATAACAGGTGCCGATTCTCCCGTAATTGCAGATTCGTCAACGCTCGCAATCCCTTCAATTACTTCACCATCGGAAGGGATAACATCGCCCGCCTCGCAAACGACTACATCACCTTTTTTAAGCTCCGTTGCATTGATTAATACCTCCTGTTTACTGGCCATCTTTCGGGCCATTGTTTGTGTGCGGTTCTTACGCAGACTGTCAGCCTGGGCCTTTCCCCGACCTTCAGCGATGGCTTCGGAGAAATTGGCAAACAACACGGTAAACCAGAGCCAGATTGCAATATTTAAATTGAAGGATGAAAAGTTACCCTGGAAGATTCCAATTATTACAACAAGGGTTGTCAGGAAAGATCCGATGGCCACAATAAAGATGACCGGATTTTTTATCATCAAAGCCGGATTTAGTTTGATGAAACTGTCTTTCACTGCCTGCTCGGCAAGTTTGCGGTTAAACAAACTGATATTTTGTTTTGTACTCATTTTTTCAAGGGGTTAAAAAGTGATTCCATTATTCATTAGTAAATGCTCAACAATGGGTCCGAGTGATAACGCGGGGAAATGGGTAAGTCCGCCAACGATCAGAATGACAGAAATTAACAGTCCAATAAACAGCCAGTTGTCTGTGTGGAATGTTCCAGCTGATGATGGTGTAATTTTCTTCTTTGCCATACTTCCTGCGATTGCCATAACTGGGATTATAATCCCAAACCGGCCTATGAGCATGCCAATTCCAATCGTTAGATTGTAAAATACCGTATTCGCATTTAGCCCGGCAAACGCGCTCCCGTTGTTCCCGGCAGCCGAGGCATAGGCATAAAGAATCTCTGAAAGACCATGCGGCCCCGAATTATTGAGACTTGACAGACCGGGTGCACTCACCGATGCCCAGGCTGTGAAAAGAAGTATGACGATATTGGGAGCCAGCACTGCAATGATTGCCATTTGCACCTCGTACTTCTGAATTTTCTTGCCCAGGTATTCAGGGGTGCGCCCAACCATCAATCCGGCAATGAATACTGTAATTATTATAAATATGACCATTCCGTACAATCCGGAACCTACACCGCCAAAAATGATCTCTCCCAGCATCAGGTTAATCATCGCCACCATTCCGGAGAGCGGTGACAAACTATCGTGCATGGCATTTACCGATCCATTTGAAACTGCAGTAGTGGCTGTGGACCACAGCACACTGTTGGTTATCCCAAACCGGGTTTCCTTCCCTTCCATCAAATGGAGATTTCCAAAGATGGGATTGGCCGAATACTCAGCATAGAGCGAAATACCCAGTCCAATAACCAGCAAAATCAACATCGCTTTAAAGATGGTCCACCCTTGTCGTTTGGCCCCAACCATCTTTCCGTAGGTAAAGGTCAAGGCAGCAGGGATAAGCAGTAAGGCCAGCATCTCGAGAAGATTGCTGAACGGGGTTGGATTCTCAAACGGATGCGCACTGTTCGCATTAAAAAAACCCCCGCCATTGGTGCCAAGCTGCTTGATCGCAATCTGCGATGCCGCCGGTCCCATCGGGATAACCTGAGAGGCCCCTTGCAGAGTCTGAACTGTATCGTATGATTTAAAATTCTGAACAACTCCCTGACCAACAAGGACCACTGCAAAAAGAATGGAAAGGGGAAGAAGTACATAAAGGGTTGAACGGGTCAGATCCGTCCAGAAATTTCCCAGTTTGTCGGTGGTTTTTCTGGCTAGTCCCCTGATCAGTGCCAATAAAACGGCAATTCCTGTGGCTGCGCTTACAAAATTCTGAACAGTCAGCCCGATCATTTGAACAAAGTAACTGAGGGTTGTTTCTCCTGAGTACCCCTGCCAATTGGTGTTTGTCATGAAACTTACTGCAGTATTAAATGCCGAATGCCACGATACATTGGGCAGGTTTGCCGGATTTAGGGGTAACTGCGCCTGAAAAAGCTGTATCAGAAATACAAACAGAAACCCGATAAAATTAAACATCAGCAAACTGAAGGTGTATGATTTCCAGTTGGTTTCCTCATCGGAGTCGATGCCGGAGGATCTGTAGGTCAACTTTTCAAGCCAGCCGAAAACTGGGGACATGATATGTTTGCTCCCTGTGAATACCTTGAACATGAAATTGCCTAACAGGGGTGTAAGCCCAATTAACAAGGCAAAAAATAAAATGATCTGAATAAAATCCTGTGTTGTCATTATCTTGATTTTTTAAATTTAGAAGGTTATGCCAAATACCAGGTGCACATAATCATTCCTGGAGTAGGATGCCGAAGGATTTATGATTAATGTTGTCTTTAAAGGTAAAGAAAAGGCTTCTGTAATTTTCAGGGACTTGGTGAAACTTCCCCCAACATTTACCACAGAAAAGGTTTTTTTACCGGCTCTCGGATCGAAGGCTGTGACTCCATAATTATTATAAAGTCCTGACCAGGGGGTAAAACCCAGAAAGAGACTGGTTGCCCCCTTGGAATATCCCAATTCAATGTATGTTGAATAAGCCTGCCTGGTTGAATCATCCGCTTTTTTATCATATCCGTAAACCATGGTATTCCATGTGATACTTATTGGAAAAGTCTTGGAACCTGTAAAACCGGCAGTTCCTTCAATCCTGTGCCCTGTCTCGCTATTCGAGTAATTAAAGTAATTTGCGCGTCCAAAATTCCAGTTGTAATCGGTTATCCCAAATTTGAAACGCCCCGAAGTGAATGAGACATAGGGATCAAATTCCTTATAGCTACCTGCAAAATCAGTAGATCCCCAAATCCCAATTTCATATTTCCCCTTTGCGTAGGATAGCGTTGGCTGAAAATTCGGGGTAGGTCCGGCAGTTGCCATCGAACCCCTGAAGATATAGGAACTGACAACATCCGCAGTTACTTTAAATGGTGAAGGGGACTCACTCGTTTGCGCTTTTACAGTCAAACCTACAAAACTGGTCAAACTGGCAAATGCCACAATTAAAATAGACTTATTTTTCATTAAATTGGATTTGATTTAAAATTTTTCGGGTTTAATGAGCGCGTAAATAAGATATCCAAGGATTAATAGGGCAATTACAATCCCGATTACATATCCAATCGTATTACCTGCCTCAAGGGACTTTGTCGTTGACCATAGAATTATTGCTTTCATTTCTGTTGATTTAATTACAATGCAAAATTAGGTTGGAACCTATAAGTGTTTTGTAAGGAATAATCTCCGACTTATAAAAATTATATAAAGAACATGTCGGTTCTAAATCCTGGCAGAAACCGCAACATGCCTGTCAATTTTAAAGAATAGATTTACAACACTATAAATAAGAATCTAGATTCATATACCTAATTTTTTATCCATCTTAAACAGGATAAACTATTGGTAAAATCTGGGATAATTTGCAATTTGTATAAAAAAAAAATATCTTGCACGATCGTTAAAAACCAAACTGAATATTATAATCGGGACAATGGACAAAATCGAAGATCTTTCGAAGATTAACACAACCGTGAATTCAACAATTAAATCAGCAGTTAATGATGGAGGAATTGAGATTAAGGAAGTAGATTCCAAAAAGAAGCTTAGGGAATTCATTCATTTACCTGCAGCCATTCATAAGGATCATTCCAATTGGGTTCCCCCTATTTACATGGATGATTGGGAATTCTTTAATCCTAAGTTGAATAAGTCATTTCAGTCTTGCGAAACAATCATGTTGCTGGCATACCGCAAAGAGAAGGTTGTGGGTCGTATCATGGGAGTTATACACCTGAAATACAATACTTTACATAATGAAAAAAATGCTCGTTTTGCCTTTTTTGAAACCTGGAATGATGATGAAGTTGCTGCCGCATTGATAGGGGCTATAGAGAACTGGAGCAGGGAAAAAGGGATGGAGAGATTGATCGGACCGCTTGCTTTTTCGGATAAAGATCCTCAGGGCTTCCTGATAGAAGGATTTGACGAACCTGCTGTTATTGCGTCGAACTGTAATTTCCCCTATCAGGTAGAACTACTTGAAAAGAATTCTTTTACCAAAGAGATTGACCTTGTTGTTTATAAGATCAATATCCCAAACCCACTTCCGGAGTTTTACCGCAAGATTCAGGAAAGAGTTATCCGGAATAATCCTGACCTAAAGGTACTTGAGTTTACGTCACGTAAAAAAGTGAAACCCTATATTTACCCAATTTTGAATTTACTCAATCTCACCTTCAGTGATATCGTTGGTTTTACCCCCTTCTCCCGGAAGGAGATGGATGATTTTGCCAACCGGTATCTGTTTCTGATCAATCCCCGGTTTATTAAGGTGATTGTTAATGGAAAGAATGAGGTTGTTGCCTTTGTTATTGGGATGTCGCACATTGGAGATGGAATACGCAATGCAAAAGGTAAACTATTTCCATTTGGAATTTTCAGGATTTTTGCTGCAGCGAGGCGGTCAAAACAGCTCAATCTGCTACTTGGAGGAATTGATCCTGCTTATCGTGGCAAAGGGCTTGATGTAATGATGGGTACTAAGATGATGGAATCTGCTTATGCGCTTGGAAAGCGAATAATCGATTCGCATCTCGAATTGGAAACCAATATAAAAGTGAGGGCTGAAATGGAGAAAATGGGTGGTTATGTTTATAAACGCTTCCGGATTTTTGGTAAGAGTCTGAAGGGATAAATCAGACTTTTTTCACGTGAATCGCATTCATCCCTTTTAATCCTCTCTCAAGTTCAAAATTGACCACATCCCCTTCCTTGACATCTTCGAGCAAGCCGTTGATATGCACGAAATATTTCTCGTTGGTTTCGTGTTCTTTGATAAAACCATACCCCTTTGAATCGTTGAAGAAGTCAATTCTTCCGATTCTCAAGGTGATTTCATCTTCCTCTTCTCTTCTTGGAACACTGATTTCAATGGTACTCGCGTTAACTTTTCTTTTTTTTGAAGGATCTGGCGGCGTATCGGTGAGATTTCCGTTTTCATCTACATAAGCCAGCATACTCTCGAGATCACCCCCGGTAGAGGTGCCTTTTCGTTCCTCTTTCTTTTGACTTTTTTCCAGCCGTTTCTTTAAACGTTTTTTCTCTTTTTCTTTCTTGTTAAATGTATCTTGCGATTTTGCCATTCAATAATTGATTTAATGGTATTTATGTGAATTTAGTTTTGCAAAGGTACTAAAATTATTGGATAGGTAGTTCTGACCCATTTTTTAAGAGTAACCGATTACATTTCACTGGAAATATTTTAATAACCGGTCGTTTTAACCCTCAGGATCTTCCTCTGTCTTTTCTTTTAACGTTTATAGGATTAAACCAGGCGTTTATCTTAAGGCAGTGTACGCTTATACATTTACGCGTCAACTCTTCTGATATCCCCATAAATTGGTGGGAATATGCCTTTGTCTGCCTGTCCAACGATTAAATTGATTCAGGTATTATGCTAATTCTGGCCAGTTTATTAATGACTTTTCTGGGAACATTGGGAATAGCTCTTTTTACGTTGCCTGTAATTGTCCCGATTGTTGATAAATTCAGGCTTAATTATCATGCTTATCTTTTTGAGACCAGTTTTCTTTAACATACGGTGTTGTCAGAATTGGTCGAAAACTCGATTATCCATAGGAATAAAGGCAACATCTTTCTGGAATTGCGGGAATATATTGGAGTTGGATTATCTGAGATGATTGTTGAACTTGGGCTACCTTCCGCTTGATAAAAAGCTCTTTCCCGATAAATTTGATTACGAGTTTCGGTGCATTGATAGGGGGGAGGATGGAATGGTTTTGGTTCCACCTATGTTGGATCAACCATTCGCAGAAAATGCCATCCGCCATGGTCGGGCTTTATCCGTTGAATTTGAAATGGGAGGGGAAGATATGCTCAAATGCACGATTACAGAGGATGGGGCAGGACAGGAAAACGCCAAGAATAACCTGGGAGTTATTCCGGTTGATCACCATCCTCACACCACCGGGATTACCGGAATACGTCCAAGGCTTTCCTATCCCCCGGGAACGCCATCCAGATTCAAAATAGTTTACTCCGGTTGAACAGAAAATGGCAAGCCGTCCGGGGTGAGTGTGCACCTTTATTTGCCGATGGAAGTCAGTAAAGGTAAATAATGTGGAATACAAACATCAGTTAAAATGGCTATCGTTTCGAAAGCGTTTAACTGAATAATGGATAAAGCTTATGACTGGTTTAATACAACACGCAAAAGCTCACGATTGATTTTACATTTTCATTATAAGGGTCTTTTATTAACTAAGGCGTGCGATAAATTTCTCAAGATCTCGATTTTCATCGTTATCCCGATTCCAAAAAGCCCAAAGTTCAAGTTGGAGAATCGCTGACTGTGCCGAGCTCAGAAGTTTTAATTTTTCAATCAAAACATTAAGATTGGCATTGTTGGAGGAGGTGCTTTTATAATCACGTTCTGAATCTTTTGTGTGTCCTACAAGGACATAGTTTGTTGCCATCATTTTTATATGCGGCGAGGATCTTTTATAACTGTCGGTTAGTGCCATGATCTCCTTGCGGCTAAAACGCCCCTTGAGTTCCCGGATGGTCTCTTTATGAATTGCTGTGAAAAGCTCAAGTACCGAAAGCGTTGCTGCTGTAGGGCGATCATGTAGGGAATTAAGCAAAACAGTTATATCTTCATCTGCACGGAATGTAATGGGATCTGATTTCATTTGTATAAGCTTTGATTTGTTGCAAGTATACAAAAGATTACTCACGTACACAAAGAATAACTGCTTTTTTTGACCTTCAGAAATCAATTTCTCCTGATGCGAAATTTATACTGTTTCATAATTCTGCCGGATCATTTACCCAAAAGATTCCGCTTTCAGAGACATGATGAATTTCACGCTGAAAATTTGAAAGAATGGGATATCCTTGCAATCGGAACGCCCCTGGAGATCTATCAGGCAACGCGGGAGATGATCAGCAATGTAACCGATCGTCAAAAAATCAGCTGGTCCTGTGGCCTAGGAATCTCATAAAATTTTTCGACTGAAAACCTCCAGGCATTTGTCTTGGCAATGAACTATTTTCACAATGGATCAAGATGACTTCAGATCAGAACTTAAAAAATAATCGCAATTTTGTGTTTTTAAAAATGAAACCTGTATTTGTTTTTGGTTATCGGTTTCTGTTTATCTGGATCGATTGAAGTCGTAGCTCAACTAATCTTCGGTGCAGAACGTATAATGGAGATAGGCACTTCGGTATGTGACTCACTGGAAATAGTTTACTATGAAACAGATAAAGGCGATTTTAATAAGTTTATTATCAACAAATGATCGATTTTATTGGAGATATCCATGGACATGCAGATAAACTGACAGAATTGCTCGAGAAGCTGGGATACTCTTTGAAGAATGGGGTTTTCAGCCATCCCTCCCGGAAAGTATTGTTTATTGGCGATTACATTGACCGCGGTCCAAAAATCAGGGAGACCCTTGGAATTGTGAGATCGATGGTTGAAACCGGAAATGCAATTGCATTAATGGGCAACCACGAATATAATGCGTTATGCTTTCATCGTGAGGAGCGCGAAGGGGGGCACTTACGAAAGCATTTGATTGTTAATATTATTCAGCACTTCGAAACACTGAAACAGTTTCAGAACCGCCAGGATGAATACGAGGATTACCTCGAATGGTTTAAAACCTTGCCGCTTTATTATGAAACAGATTCCTTCAGGGCAGTCCATGCCTGCTGGGATGAGGATCATGTTGCTTTCCTCCGTTCAGTTTTAAGAAATGACCGCCTTAACGAAACCGTCCTTCACCAGTCAGTAAAGATGGAGACCAAATTATACCGGGTTTTTGATGAAACACTGAAAGGGAAGGAGATCCTGATGCCGGAAGGACATTTCTTCGCCGATAAAGATTCCCACTTGCGAAATGAGGTCCGGATCAAGTGGTGGAAAGATCCTGTCAACTCAACTTATGAGGAAATGAGTGTATTGCCCTTCGAAAATTTCCCGGGTCAAAATATCAGACTTTCCGAAAACAAACCCGTAAAGTATTATACCGAAGATGAAAGACCCGTATTTTTCGGCCATTACTGGCTCACCGGAACTCCCCGGTTAATCCGGAAAAATATTTGCTGCCTAGATTTCAGTGTTGCCAAACACGGATTCCTGGCTGCCTATCGTTTTGATGAAGAGAAAGAACTTTCAGACAATAAATTTGTTTTCGTTTAGCCCAGTTTAAAAACAATCATTCAAACTTTTAAAACGCAATTATGTCCAAACTTTTTACTCCGCTTACCATTAAGTCAATCACCCTAAAAAACCGGTTGGTTGTTTCACCCATGTGTCAATATACGGCGATCGACGGTTTTGCAAACGACTGGCACCTGGTCCATTTAGGCAGCCGGGCTGTTGGTGGTACGGCACTGATTATTCAGGAGGCGACCGCTGTATCACCTGAAGGTCGTATTACTCCGGGCGACCTGGGTTTGTATCATGAAGCCCATATCGAAAAATTAAAGGCTATTACCCGGTTTATTCATGAACAGGGGGCAGTAGCCGGAATTCAGCTTGCCCATGCCGGCAGAAAAGCGGGTTGTTCCATCCCATGGAACGGAGGTATTCAATTAAAAATAGTTGAAGGGGGCTGGAAAACAGTCTCAGCCTCATCGCTCCCGTTCAATCCCCAGGATGATCTTCCCCTTGAACTTGATAAAGATGGAATTGCCAGGGTAATCGCGGATTTTAAGATTGCTGCTCAAAGGGCTTTGATGGCCGGATACAGAGTGGTTGAGATTCATGCTGCCCATGGATACCTGATTCACCAGTTTCTTTCACCGTTAAGTAATCAACGTACAGATCGCTATGGAGGAAGTTTTGAAAACAGAATACGGCTTCTGCTTGAAATAGTTGAGGTTATAAAATCGGTCTGGATTGAAGAGCTCCCCTTGTTTGTAAGGATCTCTGCGACTGATTATGTGGAAGGGGGTTGGAACCTTGATGAAGCTATTCAACTTGCGAAAATCTTAAAAGCCGGAGGTGTCGATCTTATTGACTGCTCCTCAGGAGGATTGGTGCCCTATGCAAAAGTCCCTTTCGGACCCGGTTATCAGGTTCCGTTTGCAGCAGCCATCAAAAAAGAGACCGGCATACTGACCGGCGCTGTTGGAATGATCACCAGAGCCGATCAGGCAGAATCAATTCTGAATCAAGGGGAGGCCGATCTGATCTTACAGGCCAGGGAATCGCTCCGGGAACCCTACTTTGCGTTAAAAGCAGCAAAGACCCTGGGAGATGATGTGATTTGGCCGTTGCAATATGTCAGGGCAAAAATATAAGTGCTATTTGGTGATTTTTACAATTGGTTTACCGATACAGGCATTCGGTGGCATGATACTTAACATCGATGCAATGGTTGGAGCAATATCGGTAATTTCAACTGCCTCGGAAGTATAGCCGGACTGGATCTTCCAGCCATACCAAAGCAAAGGAACCTGAGTGTCATAAGTATAGGTGCTGCCATGGGTGGTTCCAGTCGGTATGGCCTCCTCGAGCCAGGCCGGTTCAAACATCAATGCCACATCACCTGAACGTTTGATATTAAACCCATTCTGAATCAGGGTTGCTGGTTTGCTTTTCAAAACTTCACCATTCAGCTGATATCCGGTATAGGCATTGGCTATACCATTATATGTTGTTGAAAAAGAAGCGATCTCATCTTCAACATCTTTAAGAATCAGGTTTTTTTGCCTGATTGTGGTATGGTTAAGGTAGATCTCATTATTAATGGCAAAAGATACAATTGTGGAATCTCCATACTTAATACTAAGATATGAATTTAAGAAATTCAGGAATACCTTACTGTTGAAATATCCGGAATTTAGCTGATTATCGGTCAGTTGGGCCGGCACATAAGCAGCCGCATGGTCCGCAGTTAAAAAGAGGAGCACATTATCTTTGCCATAATTCTTATCCAGATAAGTCAGAATTTCCGCAATGTCACGGTCCAGACGTAAATAGGTATCCTCTATTTCAACGGACTGAGGTCCCATTTTGTGACCCACATAATCGGTTGCAGAAAAACTAATGGCCAGTAAATCGGTAAAATCTCCTTTCCCAAGGTTTTCACCCTTCAGTGCAGCAAGCACGATATCTTTTGTTAATGAATTTCCAAAAGGTGTTGAACGGATAATTCCGTAATCGTTCTTGGTGTACATTGCAGGGAGATTATGCGGGAAAACAGGTTTTGTTTCCCCCGGATAGAGCCCTTCATAAGGGTTGTCATCACTTGCGCTTTCGGTATACTGTGCGATGGGAAGCAAGGTATTCCATGGCTGCGATAAATACTTTCCCGCAAGGTGCCGGGAATTAAAATCATTGACCCATTTTGGAAGCTCCTTCATGAAAAAGGTAGAAGTGATGAAATTTCCTGATCCCGAATCAAACCAATAAGATCCGGTAGAAAGATGTCCTCCGGGTAAAATTGCTGCCCTGTCTTTTAAGGCAATGGAGATAACCTTCGATTTTAAATTCGAATAAAGTCTCAATTCGTCCCCTATAGTTGAGGCGAGCAGATTCCTCGGTGACATCTTCCCGGCTTTTTCTGAGCCATCCCCAACAGTCAGGACGGTTGGATCATCAGTTACATAGGTAAGTCTGTTCGTATTTCTTACGAACCAGTCATTCCCGACTATTCCGTGAAATGCAGGTGTTGTTCCGGTATAAATTGAGGCATGACCGGGACCGGTATAGGTTGGAGAGTAGTTGTAGCTGGTATTCCTGCAGTTAAAACCCTGCCTAATCAATTTCTTAAAACCGTTCTCAGAGAACTTGCTGTAGTATTTGGAAATGTAGTCAAACCGCATCTGATCAATGACAATACCTACCACCAGCTTAGGGCGGCCTGGTTCATTGGAGGTTTTGGGATTTTCGTTTGTTTGGGCGTGAAGCGAAAAAGCGAGTAAGGTGAAAAGGATAACTGTATGAAATTTCATCTTGAATAATTTTTAAATGTCGAATTGGTACCAGTCTCGCAGGTACATGGATTGCGACCTGAATAGCCATGATTATTTTAAGCTCCAATAATACGGAATGTTTCTGTAACCTTTCCCCATTCAATTAAAAAATTGGGAATTGTCACATTATTGTAACCATCTCTCCCTACTTAGAAAGATCTGCTTCGGTTTTTTAGATCCTGTGTTTTATCCCTCAGACATGCAGCTCCCGCATCAGGAAATTCAAATCATCACCGGCATTTAATTCCTGGGGAGCAAAACCTTTCCGGAATATACGGGCACTTTGGGCCCCGATGAGTTGGAGCAGACCATCTTCAAATTTGAGCATGGTCCCTTCCCGAAGCCCGACCACGAAAACATCCGGATTAATTTCCAGAAACTCCAGAATACGCTGTTCACGGGTCTCGCCACCGTGCCCTGGCGGATTAACATCCAGATAATGGGGATTGATCTGGAATGGCACTAAATTCATACATTCAAACCCGTTTGGATCAACAATAGGCATGTCATTAGTGGTTCGTAATGTCGGGCAGGCTACATTAGACCCGGCACTCCATCCAATATAAGGTGTTCCCTCAAGTACCTTCAGTCTGATCGCCTCCATTAAATGGTGATGATGCAACATTTGCACCAGCTGCCAGGTGTTTCCACCTCCCACCACTATGATTTCTGCCTGCTGAACAGCTTTGACTGGGTCAGGAAAATGGTGAATTGAGGTAATGTAGTGCCCAATTTCAGCGAATCTCTCCACCACTTTTGATTCATATTCATCCAAAGAAAAGGTAACAGCAGCAAAGGGTATGAAAAGAGCATGTGCCTTTTTTTCTCCCAGGAACCGCTGAATCTCTTTTTGGGGATAACTGAGATAGGGCTCTCCGGGATTGGTTGAATTACTTATAAGCAGAAGTTTCATAAAAATATTATTTTTGTTATTGCAAATAAGCAAAAAAAACCAACGAAATAAAAAATGTGCACCTTTACAAAGAACAATTTCGGAAATTTATACGTTATATAGAGATGCCTTTTTCAATTTGATAGAATTAAGCTGAAAATAAATGACTATGGGAAATAAAAAGGAACAAAAACCGATAAGAAAGGTGTTGGTCGCCAACCGTGGAGAAATTGCCATCCGGATTATGCGCTCCTGTCGCGAGATGGGTATTGATACCGTGGCTGTTTTTAGTGATGCCGACCGAACTTCAATGCATGTAAGGTATGCCGATGAAGCTTACAATATAGGCCCTGCACCTTCCTCGGAGAGTTACCTGAATATGGATAAAATCATCCAGACCGCTAAAAAGTCGGGCGCTGATGCCATTCACCCAGGTTACGGTTTCTTGTCCGAAAATTCCGACTTCTCGCGCAGATGCCGTAAGGAGGGGATAAAATTTATCGGCCCTTCCCCCGAATCGATTGAGATGATGGGGGATAAAATCAGTGCACGGAAAAGAATGATTGAGGCGGGTGTACCGGTCGTTCCGGGTACCACCGATAAGGTGACCAATGAAGCCGAGGCAATCAGACAGATTAAGGAGATCGGGCTTCCTGTGATGATTAAAGCATCGGCAGGAGGCGGTGGAAGAGGGATGCGGCTCGTCCATAAAGATTCTGAAATTACTAATTTACTTCGCGCAGCAAGGTCGGAAGCCAAAACGGCTTTTGGGGATGACGCCGTGTACATTGAAAAATATGTGGACTCACCACACCACGTTGAATTTCAGGTTCTCTCTGATCAGCATGGAAATACAGTTCATCTTTTTGAACGGGAATGTTCAGTCCAACGCCGGCATCAGAAAGTGGTTGAAGAGACCCCTTCGCCACTATTGACTCCGGAAGTGAGAACAAAAATGGGGGAATGTGCGGTGGCTGCAGCAAATGCCTGTAATTATGAAGGGGCCGGAACCATCGAATTCATCATGGATGATCAGTTGAATTTCTACTTTCTCGAGATGAACACTCGTTTGCAGGTGGAACATCCGATCACGGAACGTGTTGTGGGCGTTGACCTGGTGAAAGAGCAGATCAGGATTGCCGAAGGGAATGTACTCCCATTCACCCAGGAGGATCTCAAACAAAGCGGTCATGCCATCGAATGCCGGATCATTGCCGAAGATACCGATAATAATTTTATGCCAAACCCCGGAACTATCACCCACATAACCGAGCCCTTCGGATTTGGCGTACGGTGCGACGGCTACGCCTATGAAGGATACACCATTCCGATCTACTATGACTCTTTAATCAGCAAGCTGATTGTCTGGGGCAGGACGCGTGAGGAGGCCATTGAAAGGATGCGCCGCGCCCTGTACGAATACAAAATAACCGGAGTAAAAACAACCATCAGGTTCCTCGAAAGAATCATGGAAACCCCTGATTTTAAGACGGGTAAGTACAATACCCATTTTATTGAGAAAAACAGCGAATTCCTGCTGGCTGATGGAATCTGTGACAAAAAATGTGAGGATATTGCCATGATCGCCACATTTGCCGAATACCTGACCCGTTTTGAGGAGAGCAAAATAACAAATACCGTTCCCTCGGTAAAAAAGGAGACCAACTGGAAACGACAAATCCGGAAATTCACTTCAAGGATGTAACTCAAAGACCTGGATCCTAGAAGTCAAGAGTAATACAGGAACACTTCACAATAACACTTTTTTAAAATCAGAACCAAGCTTTTTCAGAAAATTATACCACATGGAACTTGAACTTAAAGTCAATAAACGGAAAGCCATCATTAAAGAGCTGAAACGGGAAGGAAATTTAGTCACGCTCGCTGTTGACGATGAAATCTATGAAGTAGATGTTGTCAAAGTAAGAAGCCAGGAGTTTTCAATCATCAATAAAGGACGATCCTTCAACGTTGAAGTTGTGGAAACCGATAAACCGAAGCATTACCATGTCAATACACTGTACTTCAAATTTGAAGTTGAGGTAATCGATAATGAGGCGCGATACCGTCAAAACAGGATGCAGGGGGGAGCTGTTCAAAGCGACAATACCATCAAATCTCCGATGCCTGGGAAAGTGGTCAGGGTCTTCGTTAAACCAGGAGACCATGTTGAGGCGGGACAACCGCTGATCGTCCTTTCAGCCATGAAGATGGAGAGTGAATTCAAAGCGGGTAGCCGTGGGATTGTCAGGGAGGTTCCTGTAAAAGAAGGTGATACGGTCGACAATAACCAGCTTTTGGTAGTTATTGATGAAGAGACCGAAGCTTAAAAAAATAGAAATCAAAAATAAAGAATATGTCATCAGAGCAGGATAAATTTGAAAGGCTCATTGCGCGAAATCTGGAAGCAGAATCGGGTGGTGGACAGGATCGTATTGATCGTCAGCATGCAGCAGGGAGAAAAACAGCACGCGAAAGGATTGCGGTGTTGATTGACCCCGGAACATTTGTCGAGTTGGACAAGTTCGTGGTTCACCGTTCACACGACTTTGGAATGGAGAACTCCAAATTTTCGGGTGATGGTGTTGTCACAGGATATGGAAAAATTGACGGGCGACTGGTTTATACATTTGCACAGGATTTTACCGTTTTCGGCGGGACCATGAGCCGGGCCAATGCTGATAAGATTGTGAAAATAATGGATCTTGCCATGCAGATGGGTGCTCCGCTGATCGGATTGAATGATTCAGGAGGTGCACGCATCCAGGAAGGGATTGAAAGTCTGGCTGGTTATGCCGATATTTTTTACCGCAATGTGATGAGCTCAGGGGTGATTCCCCAAATCTCGGCAATCCTTGGACCTTGTGCCGGAGGCGCCGTTTATTCACCTGCCATTACCGATTTTATTGTCATGGTTAAGGATACAAGCTATATGTTTGTGACCGGGCCCGACGTTGTAAAGGCGGTTACCCATGAGGATGTGACCAAGGAGGAACTTGGCGGTGCCTCGACCCATCATGCCAAAAGCGGTGTGGCCCATCTTACCGCCGATAACGAAGATCATGCCTTACTGATGATCAGGGAACTGATAGGGTATCTTCCGTCCAATAACCTCGAAGAGCCACACTCTATTGATTTTAAGGATGATATCCACAGGGAAGACCGGAATCTGGATACCCTGATTCCCGATGATCCGAATAAAGCCTACGATATGAAGGAGTTGATCAACAGCATCGCTGATGAGCATAATTTTTTTGAAATCCAGCCAGCTTTTGCTCCGAATATGATCATCGGCTTTGCCCGGTTTGCCGGACGGAGTGTCGGGATTGTTGCCAATCAGCCTGCTAGTCTGGCCGGGGTTCTCGATATCAATTCGTCGGTAAAGAGTGCCCGGTTTGTCCGTTTTTGTGATGCCTTTAATATCCCCATTGTAACTATTGTGGATGTACCTGGATTCCTTCCGGGGACCTCACAGGAATATGGCGGAATCATCAGGCACGGCGCTAAACTTCTCTATGCCTTTGCAGAAGCAACCGTTCCTAAAGTGACCCTGATTACCCGCAAAGCCTATGGAGGTGCATATGACGTGATGAGCAGCAAGCATATTGGCGGTGATGTAAATTTCGCATATCCATCTGCTGAAATTGCCGTAATGGGTGCCGACGGCGCTGTCAAGATTATTCACCGCGAGAAAATGAGTGAAGTTGAACTTGCCCAAAGGATTGAGGATTACCGCGAGAAGTTTGCGAATCCTTATAAAGCTGCTGAACTGGGGTATATCGACGAGATCATCATACCTTCTCAAACCCGCTTCAAAATAATCCAGGCGCTGGAAATGACCCAGAACAAACACAAATCAAATCCACTGAAAAAACACGGGAATATTCCGTTGTAAAAACGACAAAGTATCATTTAAATTGCAGAATGCAGTAAATATTTGATCGGTTACTGCATTCTTTATGAAAATCGGGTCGGGATACACAGGCAATCCGATCAGGCTGATTTTGTCTGGATATTTTCTGATATATTCAGACATTCCGCTAATCATAGAAATGGATATTTACGGATAGGTTATTGAAAGCCTAGACACCTAACCTTTCCCAATTTCAATTTGGGATCTGGTTAACCGGATTGATGGGTAATTGTTTTTCAGATTAATTTTAAAGCCGTCAAACCTCATTTCAATTGGACTCCTATGAATTGGTATTCTTTCAAAACTGGTGAGATAATTACCCTTTTATGTCTATGAAGGCAGAGTTTTATTTCACCTGTTAAAGAATGGGTTACACTTGTTTAAAAAAATCAAACACTTATTAATTTAGACTAAATCTAAATTAGCCCCCATGCTTTTAAAAGATATTTTGATTATGTTTGGCTGGAATTTCTTATTTTAGTCAGTCATAAGTAAAATATGTTAAGCGATATTTCTGGTCAATCGGGTTGCCAGAAACTGAGGATATTTTGAGATTAATGAACTTTATATCACAAAATATGGCTATTTAGAGTTAATCGAAAAACGATTTAAATGCTATAAATAAATTGCTAAAAGTTGAACACCTACCATAAATAATATATGAAAATCATCTTACTTGTATTATCAACATTGATTCTGGCCTCCTTATCAGTTGATGCGCAAAAATATCTCAAAGGAGACACCATTAATATCTCCGGAGTAACGGTGGAAATAAAGATACCCGCTAAGAACGGCACCGTGGATTCAAAAAATCAATCAGAAGAAATACGACAAGTTCAGAACTCGCTTAAATCTGATTTGAAAGATTATACCACAGAGATGCAAAACCAAAGATTTATCAGTGATAATGTAATTACTGATGTAAATGTTGAAACTATAACTATTGATGGGAAAGAGGCATTAAATGTTACCTATAGTTATACGTTAAGAAATGGTGCAATGAAATTCCAGTCTGACGATTTTGGGCCTGGAAAATATCTCGTAAACGAATCTAATGCATTGCAGGTCACTTTGGCAGTAATGAAAAGAAACATTTTAGGAAAACTTTCCAGATATATTACCCCCCAAAAAGAAATATCTCTAACAATCAATGGAAGTGCCGATGCTTCACCGGTTAAAAAGGTAATTCCTTATACGGGTGAATTTGGGGATCATATTATCACAATAGTTCGTTCAAAACTTAGTTATTTATCTGATTTACAGTAAAATAATTCATTATTTATTAGTTTAAAACCGCGGGAATTTGTATCTTTAAAGTATTAATTACCAGTTAATTACTTTGATTATGGCCATCCTCGCGATTTATGATTTGTACTCAAAAATTGTTCTTGAAGCTTTAGTTGTTTCAAAAGTAAAGCTTAATAAATGCAGATGTGATTTTATGATTGAGATATTTATGTTATACCTGAGTATACCTTCACGGATTAACTTCCTTCAGTTAGGCCGTTACAGCCTCTTTGGCGAACAACGCTTCCGTCGTCAGTCCGAGACTGGGTTTGACTTCTTCTCCTTTAATAAGGCTTTGTCTGCGCCTTGGATTGGCACTCGCAATGCTGTTGCCTTCGATCCTAGCTTCATCCATAAGTCTGGTAAGCAAACACCAGGGATAGGATATTTTTGGTCGGGATGTGCTGGCAGAACACTCAGGGGAATTGAAATCCTTGGGCTTTCTGTAATTGATGCAGACACCAGATTAAGTTTCCATCTCGAAGCAGTACAAACACCTCCAACAAACTGTCTTCAGGATAATGGTTTAACACTGGTGGATTGGTACGCTGCTGCCATCAGGAAACATATCGACCAGATTTTATCCATTACCAGGTATGTTGTTGCAGATGCGTATTTCTCCAAAAAAAACTTTGTCGAACAAATTCTGGGATGCTCTCTTCATCTGGTAAGCAAGCTTCGGGATGACGCAGACTTATCATATCTTTCAAACAAACCTAAAACAGGCAAAAGAGGCAGACCCAAAAAATATGAAGAAAAAATTGATGTCAGGAACCTGAAACCCGAATACTTTACACGGGTAGAAAGCCATCAAAATATAAAAGCATTCTCAGGGATTGTATATTCAAAGTCCCTTGGCAGAAACATTTTGCTCGTTGTCGAAGAATTCCAGATAAAAGGTAAAGCGATCTACAGACTCTTATTCTCCACGGATACCGAACAAGCCCCTGTTGATATTATTGATATTTATCACATCAGGTTTCAAATAGAATTTGGATTCAGGGATGCCAAGCAATTTACAGGACTAGAAAACTCACAAGCAAGAAGCGGCGATAAACTGCACTTTCATTTCAATACAGCATTGACAACGGTAAATATTGCCAAGATAATGCAACTAAGCTATTCAGATACTCGTGAAAACTCATTTTCAATGTCAACGTATAAGATATTGTTTCACAACGCCTTACTGTTATCGAGATTTTTCCGCCTGTTCGCCATTAATCCGAACTCAATCAAAAATCATCAGCATGTCAAAGAACTATTGAATTTCGGCACTTTAGCCGCTTAATTATATTTACTTTTTGAACGAACTATTGTATCAAGGATTGCGAATTTGAAGGGAGATCTCACCAAATGGTTGTTTCAATGTCCAAAGGGATAAAAAACAATCAAACCCTGGCGTTTTTAAGGTCCTACGCCGTTCGGGATTATCTGAAAAACCACATTTTTTACCAAAAGTATCCAAATTTAAAGTATCACCACTCGGCCAGTGTCAGTGGACAAAGGGGTGGTCAGTTCCGAAGAGTTTTTATTGAAATGATCGTTTTTAATGCATTTGAGTAAACAACACCTATTTTCTATCAAAACATGAAAAAAATACAGATAACAATTATTTTCTGTTTAATAAGTTTCTCATTACTATCTCAGGTTTCAAAAATTGAGAATACCAGGGTGAAGATAAGCCCGTCGGAAGACAGCCTCATTGTCAAATATGATCTTAAGGGAAGGCGGGAAGCTTTTAACGTAAAATTAGAAATTACAGACCATAACGATAAGCTTATTCATCCCAGGAATTTAACTGGTGATTTAGGAAATGGCATCCAACCGGGAAAGGAGAAATCGATCGTTTGGGATATGAGATCGGATGGAATCGATTTGTCCGGCAATCTGTTAAAAGTTAGGGTTAGCGGCAATATCTTCATCCCGGAATCGGGAGCAAATAAGGCATGGATTCCATGGCTATATATTGCCGCCGGTGCTTCAGCGATAACCGGAACGTATGCATATCTGAGGGCAAACCATCTCTATCAAAGTTACCCCCAATCGTCAAATTCGCTTGAATCTGAACATATTCATTCTCAGGTTGACCGGAATATAATGCTTAGCAGAGTTGCTTATGGGGCAACTGCTGTATTTGGAGTAGCCGGGGTTATAGTCCATATACAACATAACAAGAGTAAAAGGAGCTTAGTGTTTAACTATCTCCCGTTAAAAGATGCCAATTTAATTGCTTTATCCTACAAATTTTAAAAATGAAAGCTACTATTATAGTTGTATTGATATTTTTTGTGCTGGTCAATTATTCCTGCAATAAGGACTATACCAACCCTTATGACAGTGCCTGCCCCTCCAATATATGGACCCCTACAAACTTAAGCACGACCTTCAGTCAGAATGCAATCGTTATAAAATGGGAGGAAAGTGATACCCATTTTGACGGTTTTGTTCTTGAGAAAGGGTCTGACAGCATAAACTGGACTTCCACTTCGACTGGACTAATAGATAAGACACTTCGAACTTATACGGATTCTATTTTTACTCCCGGATCAAATGTCTATTATCGGATATCAGCCAAAGCTGATCTGAATAAAAGCGGGATCACCTACTCTAAAGGTTTGAAATTACCTATTTTTATGCCTGCAATTACAACAGCGGCCATTTCGAATGTTTTATCAACTTCTGCAACAAGTGGGGGGACGATTTCCTCTAACGGTGGAGCCGCAGTTACGGCTAGTGGTGTCTGTTGGAGTATCAATCAGAATCCAACAATCCTGAATAGTTATTCTACAGACGGATCAGCCACAGGTACCTTTGCCAGCTTAATTACGGGCTTAACTCCAGGAACAGTCTATTATGTCAGGGCTTATGCGACAAACAGCGCTGGTACTGCCTACGGAAATCAGATCACGGTCAAATCTACAGTTAGTCTTTCTACCATTACAACTACCCCCATTTCCAATATCCTATCAACTTCTGCATCCACTGGTGGAACAATCTCCTCCAATGGCGGAGCTGCAGTGACAGCAAGTGGGGTCTGTTGGAGTACCACTGAGAATCCAACAATTCTGAACAGTTTTTCTACAGACGGATCCGCCACAGGTACTTTTACCAGTTTAATTACTGGCTTAGCTCCAGGTACTGTTTATTTTGTCAGGGCTTATGCGACAAACAGCGCTGGTACAGCTTACGGAAATCAGGTTTCTATCAAATCAATGGCTGGAATTCCAACAATTACAACCACTGCTATTTCCAATATCTTACCCACTTCTGCATCCAGCGGCGGAACAATCTCTACCGATGGCGGAGCACCAGTAACAGCGAGCGGTGTCTGCTGGAGTACCACTGAGAATCCAACAATTCTGAACAGTTTCTCAACGGACGGATCCGCCACCGGGACCTTTACCAGTTCAATTACAGGATTAACCCCAGGTACTTCATATTACGTAAGGGCTTATGCAACAAACAGCGCTGGTACTGCCTACGGGAATCAGGTTACGGTCAAATCTGTAGTTAGTTTGCCTACGATTACAACCACAGCCATTTCCAATATCTTACCCACTTCTGCATCCAGCGGTGGAATAATCACCTCAAATGGCGGTGCTGCAGTAACAGCAAGTGGTGTCTGCTGGAGCACGACTGAGAATCCAACAATCCTGAACAGTTATTCGACGGATGGTTCTGCAACCGGCACCTTTACAAGTGCCCTTACTGGCCTAAGTCCTGTAATGGTCTATTATGTAAGGGCTTATGCTACAAATTCTGCCGGTACTTCGTATGGAAATCAGGTCACTTTTACAACTACAGCCTCATTGTCAAATATCACCACTTCAACAGTAACAGGAGTGACCATTACTTCTGCAACAGGTGGCGGAACGATTTTCTCAAACGGCGGTGCTGTTGTGACAGCTAGTGGTGTATGCTGGAGTTCAAATCCGAATCCAACAATCCTGAATAGTTATTCTACTGACGGATCCGCTACAGGTACCTATAGCAGTGCTATAACGGGCCTAAGTCCTGGAACAGTCTATTATGTCAGGGCCTATGCTACAAATTCAGCAGGTACTGCCTACGGAAATCAGGTAACCTTTACAACAAATGCTTCATTATCTGTTCTCACTACTTTACCGGCGACGGGAATATCATTTACCTCTGCCTCATGTGGCGGAACCATCTCCTCTAATGGAGGATCTGCAGTGACATCCAGTGGCATTTGCTGGAGTACAATTCCGAATCCAACAATCCTGAACAGTTATTCGACGGACGGTTCAGCCAATGGTACCTTTACCAGTGCAATGACAGGTTTAAGCCCGGGAACAGTCTATTATGTCAGGGCATATGCCACCAATACGGCCGGTACCGCTTACGGAAATCAGGTAACCTTCATGACAACAGCCTCTGTTTCCATGATCCTTACGGCACCATCAACGGACATAACATTTGCTTATGCCTCAGGATTGGGAAATATTCTATCTAAGGCATTGGATTAATTCAAAGTCTTGGATCGTTGAATAAAAGATACTGAACTTAGTTGGGAAGGAGTTCGATTTTGATTCAAGAGTTTATGCAGACAAGTTGAATTTTGATTAACCAGGAGCAAATAGAAGGCCTTAGTGAATTGGAAAATAGCGGATTCACTTGATCCTTACTTTTGCGATGAAAGTCATCCGGCTCGTTCTGTAAAGTCTCTTTTAACTCCTGCCCGAATTGTCAGAAATGATATCGTGTCGAATTGCCAGATTTTCTGCAATTGTTGACCGGAACTCCTGCTAATCCGATTTTAAATGTCGTTCGAAACTCTCTTTCACCCGTTTCCACATGGCATCACTCAGTACGTGTCCGCTGTCGGGTTCGATAAAAAAGGTAAACTTATCCGGCACACCTGCCTTCCGGAAGGCATCGGTAATCCTTTGTATTCCAAGGCGGGCTGATTCAATCGGAGTTCCTGTGTCTTTCTCCCCGAGATTCAGGTGTAGAGCCCTTGGCGCAATAAGGGCAGCAATGTCGGGAGTATCGCCGTATTTCTTCCATCCGGGTACGAAATTAGGGAAGCAATGCAGGAGATGTTCCTCTTCGATAGCATCATAGGTTGGAAGGCAACAGTTGCCGACAACACATTTTAGCCGGGGTTCCAGCGGACCAACCAGCCATGAGTGTGTTGATCCCATGGAGTGACCATAGCAGCCGAGCTGATCTTGTTTAACTTCCGGACGGGAACAAAGAAGGTCAATCGCCCGTTTCATTTCATAAATATTCCTCCAGGCCAGGCTGCGGCCTCTGACAACTTCGCGGAGAAACTCAAAACGTTCGTAAGCCCCGTCTTTCAATTTCCCGGTAGGATCCTGACGCTCTCCGAAACATAGTGCATCGGGACAAATTACCACATATCCTTCCCGTACCAGTGCAACGCCTGTATGATGCATAGGATTCCCGGCAAGTCCTGCAGGTTCCGATTTCCCCAAAAAGTATTGCCCGTTGTGCTGATGCCATACAGCTATTCCCGGCGCAGGATGTTCTGCATTAACCCGGTCAGGCACTAAAAGTAAGGCTGGAATTCTTTCTCCGCTTTGGGATTCATAGGTCAATGATTCAATCCGATAACCATCCTTCTGAGTGATTTCCCGAATTTTCGTATTTAGGGAAGACCGGTCAGGGAAAGGACCCCCAAGACATTCCTGATACCTGGCCCGAAGTTGCTCTGAGGAGGATACACCAGGATTTACCGGATGGGGCGAAGGAGCAGAATATGCTTTTGAAATATTTACACCTGTAGCACATGCTCCGAGAGCAAAGATGATCTGTGACTTTACAAAATTGCGGCGATCACGGTTTGGTTCGTTGGGAGAGGAGTTGGACTTCATGATTTTTTGTTTGTAGTTTAGAGATCTATTCAAAACCAATTTGTTTGGCATGAAATGCAGCACTCAGCCGAAGCATCGCTTCACTCTTTACCTGATCAACATGGCTTATAACACTCCAAAAACGAATTGTTAGCGAACAGGTTTCAGGAGTTACTTTGGTATATAAAATAACGGGTTTTCTTTTTGACACTACATTAGGTACATTTTTTATTGTTCCGTTGATTATTTCATTAATTATATTGGCATCCAATTCATTCCCTTTCAATGAAAAGGTAAGTATCACCCTTTTTTCATTGTTGCTGAAAGTCCAGTTTACGATATTCTGTGACAGGATATTCCCGTTTGGTATAATTACCTCGGCTCCATCAGGAGTATTAAGTGTGCTGGAACGGAGTCCGATCTCCTTGACCTTTCCTGACTGCCCTGCGACTTCTATTTCGTCTCCGATTTGAAGTGAACCATCGAAGATCAGGATTATGCCTGAAACAAAGTTATTCACAATACTTTGCAACCCCATACCGATACCAACTCCCAAAGCACCTAATAAAAAGGTTAGTTTGTCAATCGGCAATCCGGATGCAGCAATGGCTAAAAGATACCCACCGATCAGCACCAGAAGTCGGGTAATCAGTAACCTGTAATGTTGTCCCTTGGTTTCTGTGGTCAGATCCTCAGCCTCACTCCCGATTTCACCAAATAAAAAGCTTAAAAGCCGCTGAAGGATATGTGCAAACCAGATTATAACGAAAAAAAGGATGACACTCAGCAGTTGAAACGAGATACTTCCCAGAGTTCTGGTCTGGGTGAGCACTTCAACCAATTCGTTGCTGAAGGAATGGTAAATGTTTAAATTGGATGCAAACATAATCAACCAGAGTAATACTGCCACAAGTATTAACGGCATTTTGATTTTGTCAATTACGATGAGACCATCAAAAGGTTTGTCAATCCCCTTTTTCAACCGGCTGTCCAGAAGTTGGATCAGAATAATCTCGAAGATTATTTCGACAAATAAAGTTAGTATAATCGCCTGTGTTACAGCAAATATGGAGGCTATGCCAACCATCCCTGCCAGGGAGAAGCGACCAAATATATTCAGCAGAATACCTACGCCGGATAATGTGATACCAATCACCAGAGCTGTTTTTATAAGTACGAGATAGGGCATCTCTTTGCGTAAATTGCGGTAGAACCGGACAGTAAATATGACAATACTGGCATGTATGGCAATAAGCAATAATCTTTCTGTCAGTGTTGGCTCGATTAATAAATACGCAAGGACATCGGCAATAAACAAGGCAACCAGAGCTAACCAGTTCAAAAGAAAGAGGCGATCACCTTTGTCCCGTAAAATAATAGACGAAGCACTCAACAAAAGGAAATATTCTATAGAAATATATGAGGTTGGCGCATAGGCATCGAAAAATGGCATAAGACAAAGTAATAAAACGACCAGCGAAACTACCGGATAGTTATTCAGGTAGTGAAGATTCAAATAGCTATAGGCATTATCTTTGTTTCTTAATGTGTTGATTAGCTTTCGTTTGAAAAACAGCCAGGTAAATAAAAGAATTCCAAAAACCAGGACCAGAGTTCGTTCCCCGGAAGTCTGACTGATATAATATCCGACGGCCTTTTGTTCGCTTTCAAGAATGCTCATTGAGTTTTTGGCTGGTTCAGGACCCGCCACTTTTTCAATCCCTGTTTCCCACAAATGGCTTACTTCCGGTCCGAGCAATTTAGGTCCTGCCTTATCCAGCCGGTTATTCAACATAATCAGCATATTAGACAAAACAATCGAATTGTCTGATAATCTGACTTTCATGGCATTCAGCGAATCGACATTCGCTTTAGTCAGACTATCGGTTCTGTTCCACTTCCATTCGAGGCGGATCAGTTTTTTGTCAAAAGTGGTGCGAAGTTCCTTATCGGCATATAGCTTCCTGAAAATGGTATCTGCCAACACCCCCTTCAGATGTTGTTTGGCATGATATACCCGCTTGTACAGATTGCCCAGCTGATCGTGAATCTGATCAGTCTCCTGATCAAGTTTGGCTGTAAAAGTTTGATAAAGATATTGGTTCTTGATATTAAATACCGTATTTCTATCCCTGATATTCTGCCTGATGAGCCTGATGTTATTTGTCATGAAATCGATTTTCCTGGCAATCCCCACCACCTCAAATCCTAATTTTGCACTATCACCGATAGCATTCAGGTTATCATTCACCCGTTCGATGCTTAGGGTATAATCGCTCATAGTCAGAGTATCCAAAGTCAGGATCATTTTTTTGTGCTGCTGGACTGGAACTCCTGTCTTTGATTTCAAACTATCGGAACGGGTGATTTGCCTCTTTAGCGCGACCGTTGCGGGTGAAGGATTCAATTGGGCAAATGTCCCGATTTCCATAAAAAGAAGACAAAAAATAATAGCTAATCGCCTCATAAAAAGTATTTTAAAAATAAAACAAGCCGAACTCAATAATCATCATGCCTGCAGATCAGGATATGCCAGGCAACCGACAAGCGGAGTTTAAACGATTCAATCACTTTCCTCATTAATCCTTATCCTTATCTTTTGCTGCGGCAAAAAATGCGGCGTGAACCGGAGCAGGGCAGGGTGAATTCAGACCATGAACTGCTCCCCAGAGCACAACATTAAACTGATCATCAGGAATGCGATCCTCCTGATTGAAATTGAATTTCTCACTCAGGGTTGATAATTTATTGACTTTGGTATTTTTCAGGTTTAAATCAATCAAACTGGGGATAGTCTTAAATGAAGGATGGATGGCCGATTTTTCAAAACATCTCCATAATGGTTCTGCCGAAGAATCATACTGACTCATCGGGGGCAGACCAAGAATCAGTTCGATAGTGCGGAGCATGGAAGAGGTGGAATACATCGTATGATCCACAAAACCCTGTTTCACAAGACCTCCGGCAACATATGCAGGCGACCGGTGTGCATCAACATGATCAGGTCCATTTTGTGCGTCATCCTCCACAATTATTACAACACTCTCTTTCCAGATCGGAGAGTGACTGAGATAATCAACGAAAAGACCAACTGCAAGATCGTTGTCGGCGACTGAGGCAAACGGAGAAGGACTGCCAACTTTCAATCCTGCGGTATGATCATTACTAAAACGAATGGTGCTGAGTGCCGGAACATTTCCAACGATAAGCAGCGAATCAAAGTCGTGCTTCCACATTGAAAATCGGAAGGTGTCACGCACTCCTAAATTAAACCCTGAGTAATTATGGCAATAATGGTCTTTTAATACCGGAACATTGGGAGTGTCGAAATCCGAGATAAACTCCCCGTAACTCCGGTAGGTCACACCAAATCGTTTACAGAAATCCCATAAAAACCCGTTTTTATTATTAGCGATTTCCCGTTCCCCCTCGGCAGGGTAGGTTCCTCCTCGGCCACCATATACCGTTGGCCAGTTTTTTTCGAGAAAATCAGTTGCATAAGCTCCCATGGTCCAGTTATGCCCGTCAGCACTAACTTCTCCATCGACATAGAAATTGTCCAGTAATATAAATTGTTTGGCCAAAGCATGCTGGTTCGGGGTAATTTTCCGGCCGAACAGAACAAGGGTACTATCGCCATTACCTTCTGATACATCTCCGAGCACCTGATCGTAGGTTCGGTTTTCTTTGATAATATAAAAAACGTGTTTGATGGGAGATTTGTCTCCAACCCGGTTAGGTATCGGATTCCCCGATTCCCCGGTTGTTACCATCTCCTTTCCCTTTTCATAGGGTGTATTGTTGTAAACCGCCTGCGAGTATATTTTTAGCTGACTGTCAGTTGGTTCAGGAAAGGAGGCAAGGGTGCCTGTGAACAGACCACCTATATACTGGATATTCACCTTCTTGTTAGTCCCTTTCTGATAAACCACTCCTTCCCGTTTACTCAACGGATTTGGTCCGTATGGATTTGGTTTTGAAGTTAATCCCTTCCCATTGGTGACATAGACGTTATTTTTGGCAACCCGTACACAGGTTGGATACCAGCCCATTGGGATAAACCCTTTACTTTTGCTCTTCCCCGGATCGCTTACATCAAATACAGCGAGACAGTTATTATCAGCATTGGCAATGTATAAAGTCTTTTCATCCTCATTAAGGGCCAGGCTGTTGGGAGTTGAGCCGGATGGAGTATTCGGGTAAAGCGAGGTGTTCAGAATCTCGATCTCCCGGTTCTTTTCGGTTGAAATAACAGATACTGAATTATCGTTGGCATTACTCACATACAAATATTTGCCATTTTTACTCAGGCATAAATCATTCGGGTGATCTCCGACAGGAATGGAGCCTGTAAGGTGTTGCTCCTGAGTATCAAAAATAATCACTTTATTACACCCCCAGCAGGAGATGTAGAGGATTTTGCAATCATCTGATAACAAACAGGTGTAGGCTTCCCCTCCCAGGAAGATTTGTTTTTTTATCTTTTTTTCTTTTAAATCAAAGATATACAATGAATTATTTTCTTTGGTGACCGCATAAAGCAGCCCCTTATGGTCATCTACTGCTATGCCGGTTACCGAAATGGGGTTTGGCCACCGTTTACCGAGGATCAGGGTATCTTCAGGAATCAACTTTTTGTTTTTAATCTGATATTTCATGATCCAGTTATCATTACCGCCTGATGCATATAATGACTTTTCATCTTTTGAAAAGGCAAGTCCGAGCCATCCTTTTGCAATTACCACAGAATCCAGGATCTCATATTTTTCGGGATCGATGAGTTGAATACTTTGATCACTCTGACCATTGTTGGTCACTGCAAGCAACTTCCCGGATCGTGACACCGCAATATTTAAGGGAAGATCGCCGACCGGCAACATTTTCCCCACTGGTGTAAGTTTCCAGCCATTTGGTAACAAAACACGGCCAGATTCGATTTCTTTCAGACTTTGTCCTTTTAGATTCTGAATGCCGGGTAGAAAGATCCACAGACAAACGATTAAAATAACGGATTTAATTTTGATTGCAGACATATTTAACTGTTTGATTTTTAATAATTGAAACTGCTTCCACCTAAAAATTCCCTTAACACCGAAGTGGGTGGTATTTCTTCTTCGGGAATATAGTCAAAATAGGAGATAAAGATTGATAACCGTACCGCCTCGGAATATTCCGGAGTATTTTCCTTGACCTGTTTCAGCAAATGGCTCACATGTCTTTTAAGGACAGCCAGTTCGTAAATCAGTGCCGAGTTAAACATGATATCGGCATTTTCCTGGAACGGGAAGATATGCTTTTCCTCACCGCGACGCACGCTGGGCCACCGCTGAATCGTTGTCTGGGCATCGTAGCCGCGGTATTTACTGTCGCGAATAATCCTGCGAATCAGTCTGTTGTCGGTTGTTGGAATATAGGTGTGTTCATCAATCGAGATCTGGGTTAATGCCGAAACGAAAATCCGGTAGGTTTTTTCACGGTCTATCCGCGGTGTAAGCTCGGGATTCAGTCCATGTATTCCTTCAATAATCAGGATGTTATCTTTTTCCATCTTCATGGTTTTCCCGTTAAACCTTCGTTGTCCAAGCTGAAAATCAAATCTCGGCACGATAACCTCTTCCCCTGCAATCAATCGAAGGAGAAAATCATTCAGATATGGGATATCTATCGCCTCAAGAGCTTCAAAATCGTAGTTGCCAGCCTCATCTACGGGTGTAAACTCGCGGTTGACAAAGAAATTATCCACTGACACCTCTATGGCATGCAATCCATTAACAGCTAATTGAATACCTAATCTTCGACTGAAGGTTGTCTTCCCCGAACTTGAGGGTCCGGCAATCAGGACGATGTTCACCTGATCTCTTCTTTGAGTGATGGCTGAGGCAATTTCCACAATCTTTTTTTCGTGCAGCGCTTCCGAAATTTTAATCAGGTCACTGTACTGATTGTCGTGCCTGACTGCATTTAGACGCGGGATATCTTCAACCCGGAGAATCTCAGCCCATTTTTTATGTTCTCTGAAGATTCCAAAAAGCTTGTCCTGTTTAATCACGGGTTCCAATACATTAATATTGTCCAACGGAGGGAAGCGGAGCAGGAATCCGTCATAATATTTTTCAACTCCAAAATTGGTGATCCACCCGGTGGAGCTAAGCATATGACCATAAAAGAAATTGGCATGATCTCCAAGTACATATATCGGAGCATAAAGCCTTCCATAATTACGGTAAAGTTCCGCTTTGCGGTATAGACCGTTTGCCTCAAGGAGGGAGATCGCAGATTCGGTGAGCATCATTTTGCGCTCTACCGGAATATCTTTCCCGATAATTGCCCGCATCTCCTCATTAATCATTCTCACATCCTCTTCGGTTAACCGCCTTTCCATTTTCTCTATTTCACAATAGTATCCTTTTGAAATGGCATGATCTATTTTGAGCCGTGCATCAGGCCAAAGATTCCGGATTGCCGCAAAAAGAATAAAAGAAAGGGTGCGCAGATACATTCGCTGACCGTCACGACAGGAATAATCGATAAATTCAACAACACGTGGTTTTACAAGATCATAGTCAAGCGGCTTTGGACGATGATTGACATATGCTCCCAGAATGGGCTCATTGGTCTGAATTCTTAAAACCCGGGCAATTTCTGCCAGTGTTGTTCCAAGTGGAAATTCACTGTCGCTGTTCGAATTTACACACTTAATTTCAATACTCTTCATCACAGTGTTCTATTGATTAATCTAAAGAGATCACAAGATAGTTTTTCTCCTTCAATATTATACTAGTATGGCCAAATAAACAAGTGTTATATAAAGGAGAAAACTGAAATCGTTTAAATTTGTACCCAAACAATTTAATCCCGATGAGAAAACTGGTGTTTGCAACCAATAACGATCACAAACTAAGGGAGGTAAAGGAAATCATTCCCTCAGAATTTGAACTGTTAGGCCTTAATGACATTGGTTGTTTCGAAGATATTCCTGAAACTGGGCCAACTCTTGAAGTTAATGCCAGCCAGAAATCCTTCTATGTCTGGAATAAATATGGGATGAACTGTTTTGCTGACGATACAGGTCTTGAAATTGAAGCACTTTTCAATGAACCGGGGGTTTTTTCAGCACGATATGCCGGAGAGGCTAAAAGTGCTGAAGCCAATATGACGAAGGTACTGGAAAAATTAGCCGGTCAAACAAACCGGAAAGCCCGTTTCCGGTGTGTCATATCTCTGATCATTGAAGGCGCTGAGAATCAGTTTGAGGGAATCGTAGAAGGGACGATCCTTTTTGAAAAGCAGGGTAAAGATGGCTTCGGGTATGATCCTATTTTCAGACCTGACGGCTATAGCCATTCGTTTGCACAAATGTCTCCTGGTGAAAAAAATCAGATCAGTCATCGTGGACGTGCCGTTGAGTTATTGGTTGACTATCTGAGGAATTTAAAATGATCACTATTTATCCATTTAACAATGCTTCAAAAAACCCGCGGAATCGTCCTTCACAGCATGAGATATGGCGAAACCGGCATGATTACAACGATTTACACCGAAGAATTTGGACGGATGTCGTTTATCATGCAGGGAATTCACGGGAAGAGATCAGCAGTTAAGTCAAACCTTCTTCGCCAACTCTCCTTACTTGAGATGGAAGTCGATTTTAAACATGGTCGGGAATTGCAAAGGGTTAAGGAGATAAGAAACATTCTCCCGTTTGCCTCAATCCCTTATGAGATTCAGAAATCAACTCAGGCTCTTTTCATTGCAGACCTTCTCCATAAAGTTCTTAGAGAGGAGGAATCAAGACCTCAAATGTTCAATTTCATTTATCATTCCATCGAGATGCTGGATTTAATTGAAGATGGCGTTGCAAACTATCATCTAATATTTTTAATTCAACTTTCCAGGTATCTTGGGTTTGCCCCTACAAATAACTATTCAGAATCGAATCCGTTTTTTGATATGATTGCCGGAAAGTTTACCTCATCCCCCCCCGATCATCCCTGGCAGCTAAAGAATCCTGAAAGTTCAATTCTTGCTAAATTATTGGAGATAGGGTTTCAGAATTTGACTGACTTTAAACCGGTTCAGGGATCAAGAAATGTATTTCTCAATTTTATAATTGAATATTACGGCCTTCACCTGGGGAATAAACTGAATATAAAATCTCTGGAAATACTTCGTTTAATCCTTCATTAATAGCTGTTTAGTTCAATACAAAAGAGAATTTAGGTTGGAGTCATTCTCAATTGAAAAATATGAATGGTACGATAAAAAATATTACTACTTTTGTACCTAGCAATGAGTATTACAAAATGAGTTCATCAAAAATTCCGACACCAAAAAAAAATTCCTTTACGACAATTCTCGAAATTGCCGAGGGGGTGAATGCTATCGACTTGGCCATTCCCATGTCTAATCTCACTTGTCCGGAACAATTGATTGATCTGGTTAGTAAAAATATGAGACTTGGGAATAACGATTATTCCCCGGTAGAGGGTGTAGAACAATTAAGGGAACAGATTATAGAGCTTGTAAACCGGCAAAATAAATCCACCTTTAATCCGGATACTGAGATCACGATCACTGCCGGACCGGCTCAGGCAATGACCACTGCAATCAGTACCTTTATTAAAGAAGGAGACGAGGTAATAATATTTGAACCGGTTCAGGAGTCCTATGCACCATTCATTGAATTAAATGGAGGGCGTCCTATTTTCGTGAATCTGAGATTGCCTGATTTTCGCATAGATTGGGAGGAGGTAAAGAAGTTAGTTACCTCAAAGACTAAAATGATCATTATCAATAATCCTCAAAATCCGATTGGAAGGATCTTTAGTGAAGAAGATATCGACCAACTTAAAAGAATGACAAATGGTACGAGATTGGTCATTCTGAGTAACGAGGTCTTTGATAATATTATTTTTGACGGTTTGAAATTCCGCAGCCTGGCCTCAATACCAGATTTGGCCTCCAAATCATTGATCGTTTCAAGTTTTGGTTCTGTATTCAATATTACCGGCTGGGGAATCGGCTATATTTTTGGTCCCGAGCGGCTTATGAGTGAATTCAGAAAGATCCAGCAGTTTCAGGGATTCAGTGTGAATACTCCTGCCCAATATGCATTGGCAGAGTTTTTAAAGGGTGGTCCTGATTTCGACATTATTTGTGAATCATATCACAAGAAACGCGATTTATTGATCTCGCTATTGAAGGGCAGCAAGTTTGAATTGGTCCCAACTCAGTCGACATTTTATCAGATTCTTGATTATAGCAAGATCTCAGATGAATCAGATATCGATTTTTGTGCCCGGCTTATCCTTGAATTTGGTGTTGCTACTGTTCCTTTTTCAGCCTTTCAGCATGAAAAAGCTAAAAATCAATTGATTAGAGTTTGTTTTGCTAAGCCTGATGAAATACTTCATGAGGCAGCCAAAAAGCTGAAAAGTGTACCTGTAAGGCTTCATAATTAGTCAATCTCCTGACAAACTGATTGTCAGGAATCAATCAAGGCCTGCTTTCACTTTTAAAAATATTCCCGGCCTCATAGTTCAAGGGATAGAACGGAAGTTTCCTAAACTTTAGATTCGCGTTCGAGTCG
>Ga0364874_10011_pt1 | contig 90636 bp, 77 predicted proteins | sample ExccelAu500001D4_2_FD_206922 | JGI IMG/M metagenome (GOLD analysis project Ga0364874, IMG submission 206922) | Enriched cells from Trout Bog Lake Hypolimnion, Wisconsin, USA - BchlTB.Aug07.5000.01.D4 | ecosystem: Environmental > Aquatic > Freshwater > Lake > Hypolimnion/Profundal zone | place... | reverse complement strand
GGAAGAAAGGTCCCCTTCCAGTTACCGGGTTGCCATACGTGGCAGTTCCCTTCGTTCCCCATTTGGTTTTCGCAATATAAAAGTGTACTGGGATGCCATTCCTTTAAGTGATGGCGGTGGCAATACCTATTTTAACCTGGTGAATGTAAGTGAGGTGGGGAGTATGGAAATTTTAAAAGGCCCGGCTGCCAGTATGTATGGTGCAGGAACTGGAGGGGTGATACTGCTGAAGCAAGCAATACCTGATTTACCTGATCAATTAAAGGCAGAGGTTACCGGTGGGACTTACAACACTTTAAATGAGTTTTTGCAATGGAATCACCGCAAACTGGATTTTTCCAGCTCTATTCAGCAGGTACACCAGCAAAGTGACGGATACCGGCAGCAATCTGCTTCCCGAAAAGATATATTGCAATGGCAGGGAGGATGGCATACCAGGAAACAGGAGCTAAGTTTTATTGCTTTTTATACGGACCTGTATTATCAGACACCAGGTGGACTTACCCTGGCTCAGATGCTTAAAGACCCACAGTCAGCCCGCCCGGCTTCAGGTACTATTCCCGGTGCTGTACAGGCAAAAGCAGCTATATACAATAAAACAGCTTTAGCGGGAATACACCATACGGTTCAGTGGAGCCCTTCCTGGTATACTGAATCTGCCGTTATGCTCAATCATACCGCATTTGATAATCCCTTTCTGACCGATTATGAACAAAGGGATGAAACCAATACGGGAGTGAAAGCCCAGATGGTATATCATCATCATTTTGGAAAAAATTCTTTACAGTGGAATACCGGGGCAGAATGGCTGTATAACCATTCGGGCATTAATGATTATGGCAACCGCAACGGAGTGAAAGATACGGTGCAGTTTAAAGACAATGTGTATGCCAACCAGTGGTTTGCTTTTACTCAATTGCAGGTACAGGTTAAACGACTGATCCTGGATGCAGGTATGAGTCTGAATAACCAATTATACCGGTATAAAAGGTTGACAGACCCCGGTTGGCTGGATTATACCCATACGAATAGTAAAGATATACTCACTCCCAGGATATCCTTATTGTACCGGTTGAACAGTCAGGTTTCCTGTTATGCATTGGTGGCAAAGGGATTTTCACCACCTTCCCTGGCAGAATTACATCCGGCAGACGGATTATTTCATCCGGATTTGCAACCTGAATACGGATGGAATAAGGAAACCGGGATAAAGGGGTATTTGTTACAGGATAAATTATGGTTTGATCTGGGATTGTACGATTTTGAATTGCAGCAATCTATAGTAAGCCGGAACAATGCAGCGGGACAGGCTTATTTTGTCAATGCGGGCAGTATCAGTGAAAAAGGTATTGAACTATATATAAAGCAGCTGGTAATAGCTGGTAAAAGTGGATTCATACGGGTATTCAACTGGCAGTCCGGCTTCAGTTACCAGCCCTATACATTTAATAATTATATACAGGGGGTGTATAATTATTCCGGCAACAAAGTAACCGGAGTACCGGAATATGTATGGGTAAGCAGTGTGGAACTGGGGTTTGCAAAGCAATTTTATGTCAATATTTCAATGAATATCAATTCAAAAATACCGGTAAATGATGCCAATGATGAATATGCCAGGGCCTATCATGTTTTGCAGGTTAAATGTGGTAAAATGATCAGTACGGGCAATCTGAAACTGCATGTTTTTATTGGAGGGGATAACCTGCTGAATGAAGTGTATAGCCTGGGTAACGATATTAATGCTGCCGGCAGGAGGTATTATAATACTGCTGCTCCCCGTAATTTTTATGGAGGGGCGAGGATTACCCTTTAATGTGATTTTCCTGATTGGTGGTTTTATGATTTTTATAATTGCTATTACTTTAAACAGGCATTATGCTTTCCGGTAAAATAGAATTGACTGATTTATGTTGAAAGGATTACAGTACTTTAACCAGTTAATCCAATAAAAAGAGGCTGTCCCATTATTTCGGAACAGCCTCTTTTTTATCAGCAATAAAAACTTAAATTCTGGGTGTTTTCAGTTCAGCCAGGGATGCATCAATCTGTTCCTGGGAAACTTCAAAATCTACCAGATTACCGGCCAGGAATTGTTCATAAGAGCCCAGGTCAAAATTACCATGCCCGCAAAGGTTAAATAAAATGGTTTTGGAAACCCCTTCTGCTTCGGCCTGTTTCACCTGTCGGATCACTTCTGCAATACCATGGGTAGCTTCAGGTGCAGGTATAATCCCTTCTGTACGGGAGAATAAAATACCCGCTTCAAAACATTCTGTCTGATTAATGGCATCTGCTTCGATGATCCCATCTTTCAGTAACTGGCTGATAATGGCACCGGCACCATGGTAGCGTAAGCCACCTGCATGAATGGGAGAAGGGATGAAATTATGTCCGAGGGTATACATCGGCAGTAAAGGGGTCATTCCCACTGTATCCCCAAAATCGTAGCGGAATTCGCCACGGGTAAGTTTAGGGCAGGAGGTAGGTTCAACGGCAATACAGCGAACCTGTTTACCATTTACCAGTTTGTTTTCCAGGAAAGGAAATGTGATACCGGCAAAGTTGGAACCACCCCCGAAAGGAGCCACTATAATATCCGGATAATCCCCTGCTTTTTCCAGTTGTTTCAAAGCTTCCAGTCCGATTACAGTCTGGTGCATCAGTACATGGTTCAGTACACTACCCAATGAATATTTGGTATCATCGTGGGTGGCAGCCACTTCCACTGCTTCTGAAATAGCGATACCCAGGCTACCCGGAGAATTAGGGTCAATCGCCAGTATACTTCTGCCTGCATTGGTAAGATTGGAAGGGGAAGCATGAACGGTAGCACCCCAGGTATTCATCATAATTTTACGGTAGGGTTTGCCATCATAGCTCACTTTAACCATAAACACTTCACATTCAATTCCAAATAATTTACAGGCAAAACTAAGGGCAGAGCCCCATTGTCCGGCACCGGTTTCAGTGGCTATTTTCTTAACGCCTTCCTTGTAATTATAGTAAGCCTGCGGAATAGCCGTATTGGGTTTATGAGAACCCGCCGGGCTTACCCCTTCGTATTTGTAATAGATTTTAGATTTGGTACCCAGTGCTTTTTCCAGTCCGATTGCCCGGAACATAGGTGTAGGCCGCCAAATAGAGTAGAGGTCCCGCACTTCTTCGGGTATTTCCACCCATTTATCCGTACTTACTTCCTGTTTAATCAGTTCCATTGGGAATAAAGGAGCCAAAGCTTCCGGGCCGATGGGTTGTTGTGTAGCCGGATGCAATGGTGGCAAGGGTTTGTTAGGCATGTCTGCCACAATATTGTACCAATGAGTTGGTATTTCCGATTCCTGTAAAATAATTTTTCTTTGTTGTGACATGTATCAAAATTTTAGGAATCAAGATAGTGAAAATCAATAAAAAGGAAAGATGATTTAAATCAATTTTAAAAAATCATGGGTTTGTTATCAGGTTTTCTAATATATAAAGGCAAGAGTAAGTTAATTTTAAAATTCGGGAATTGCTTCATGATTCCTTTTTTTCAAGCCGGTCCAGTATTTTAAGGATCATTTCGTTTTGATTTTCCAGGTGCATAAGTATAGTTTCAATTTCAGATTCTGCCTTGGTATTGATTTCAAAATCTGCTTCCGCCCTTAATTCGGAGTGTTCTGCCTGTAAGTTCTGCCCGATCATAATCAGTGGCATGAGGAAGATCTGGAGCATATTGGAAATAAACAGCCAGAGCACAAATGCCGGATAGGGGTCAAACCGGTAAGATAGGGGAGCCAGGGTATTCCAGGCAAGCCAAAGGCCCGTCCAGCTTAACACCAGAATCAGAAATCCCATACTGCCCACATATTCAGTAATCCATAAAGCGATCCTGGCCAGTCCGGTAATCTTTTTTTTATGTTCAATGTTTACATTGCGGATTGCTTTCCTCTTTTTTCTGAGTTCTTCAAGGGATTGAATAATAAGATGTTTCATGAAATTGCATTTACGAGAGATGAAGTTATTTCTTCTCTTTGTTTCATTTATAAAAAACATTATAAATGAATACAAATACGACTTATTTTTGAGAATTATGATAAAGTTAGTCAGCATCTTATGGAACAGTTTTAAAATGGCACTTCAGGAACTGAAAGTGAATAAGTTGCGTACTTTTTTATCCTTATTTGGTATTACGATTGGAATCTTTTGTATCATCGGCGTATTGGCTACAGTGGATAGCCTGAACCGGGAAATTAATAAGGAATTAAGTTCAATTGGTTCCAATACCATTTGGGTGGATAAATTTGATTTTACACAGATGGGGCCTGACTTCCCCTGGTGGAAGTATGTAAAAAGGCCCAACCTGAAATACACGGAAATGGTGTTTCTGAAAGACAATTCCAAACAGTCTAAATATGTGTCCCTATTTCTGGGAAATGGAGTAAATGCAGAATATGCCGGTACTACTTTACAAAATACCATTTTATTTGGCGTATCAGAAGACTTTGCCCAAATACAGGGTTTGAAAATTGTGCAGGGCAGGTTTTTGTCAGAATCTGATTTTGCAAGGGGAACACCGGTTTGTGTGATCGGGTACCAGGATGCGGAAGATTTATTTGGTGCACCGCAATATGCAGTTGGTAAAATGATTGCTGTAAACGGGCGGAAATTAATGATTGTAGGTTTGATTGAAAAGCAGGGAAAAAGCGTACTGGATGTAGGGTTTCAGTATGACCAGAGTATTATTACCAGCAATATCTTTTTCAGCAGCCTGTTTGTTGAAAAAAATGTAGGCAGGAATTTCATTATGGTAGAACCCAAAGATGGTGTACCTATTGAAGCACTGAAAGAAGAGATAAGAGGGATTATGAGGCAGGTAAGAAGGTTAAGCCCGCAGGATGAGGACAATTTTGCCCTGAATGAAGTAAACTTTTTAAGTAAATTATTTGACCCCTTATTTGCCACCCTGAATATCGCCGGATGGGCTATTGCCGGGCTGAGCCTGATTGTGGGGGCTTTTGGTGTAGCCAATATTATGTTTGTAACTGTTAGGGAAAGAACCAGCCAGATAGGGTTAAAAAAAGCATTGGGAGCCAAGAAGAGAACCATCATGACTGAGTTTTTACTGGAAAGTGCTTTTTTATGTATTGTAGGCGGATTAGTAGGATTGTTTTTAGTGTGGTTACTGGCACTGGGGTTAAGCAGTGTACTGCCTTTTTCCATCTTTATAGCACCCCGTATCATTGCAATGGCTTTTACCATCTGTATTGTAATAGGCGTGCTTGCAGGTATTATTCCGGCATCACAGGCTGCTAAAATGGATCCGGTAGAAGCAATCCGGAGTAAGTAATATGCAACAGCTTGTATATTTGCTGTTTATTATGTAAACTGTTTAATCCAGCAATCAGTAATTTGAAGCCAGTCACCATTTTAGCCATCGAATCTTCCTGTGATGAAACATCTGCGTCTGTATGTGTGGATGGAAAAGTCTTATCCAATTATATAGCGAACCAGTCCGTACACGAACAGTATGGCGGGGTAGTACCCGAACTGGCCAGCAGGGCACATATGCAAAATATTGTTCCGGTAGTAGAGCTGGCATTAAAAAATGCAGGCACTGCATTAGCTGCTGTAGATGCTATTGCTTTTACACAGTCGCCCGGCCTTATCGGCAGCTTACTGGTAGGCACCCAGTTTGCCAAATCACTGGCATTGGCGTTAAATAAGCCACTGATAGCTGTGCATCATATGCAGGCCCATGTACTGGCCAATTTAGCCGATGACCCGAAGCCTGATTTTCCATTTATTTGTCTTACTGTTAGTGGGGGCCATACACAGATTGTACTGGCCAATGGGCCATTGGATTTACAGGTAATTGGCCAGACTATTGATGATGCTGCAGGAGAGGCTTTTGATAAAACAGCCAAGTTACTGGGGCTGCCTTATCCGGGGGGGCCGTTAATAGATAAATATGCCCAATCAGGCAATCCGCTGGCCTTTAAATTTGCCGAACCACAAATGCCCGAACTTGATTTTTCTTTCAGTGGCTTAAAGACATCCGTATTGTATTTTTTACAAAAGCAGGAAGCCACTTTTATATCTGAAAACCTCCATGATCTCTGCGCCTCCGTACAATATACCATTATACAAATTTTACTAAAGAAGTTGAAAAAAGCGGTACAGCAAACCGGCGTAAAAAATATATGTATTGCAGGAGGCGTGAGTGCCAATAGCGGGCTAAGAAAAGCATTGACTGAAGCAGGCATCAGGCATGGATGGAAAACCTATATTCCCAAATTTGAATACTGTACAGACAATGCCGGTATGATTGCCATTACTGCTTATTATAAATACCTGGCCGGTGAATTTGCAGGGCTGGATGTTAGTCCGGCTGCAAGAGCAACCTGGTAACCATCAGCAGTTCAGTACCACTTAATAACTGCGGTAATGGTCATAATGATGCCGGTGTCCATGTTCGTACACAATACAACTGCTGGATACAAAAGATATGATTACAGCAAGGATGGCCAGTTTAAAAAATAACTTTTTCATATTTATTGTTTTTAGTGGATGTGCTTTGTAAGAGCACTGTTAATACTATCAATAAAAGGAAAAGCGTGCCAGGGTTTTAAAATTTGGAAACAGAGAATTTGTTTAACATTTTATTTAAGTGATGTTGCTGATCACAACGAATAAAATTTATCAGTTTCCGGTTAGTATATAATGAAACAAACTGGAGATAAATTTATATACTTACAATAAATCAGTGCACTATGAAAAGTATTTTCAGGCAACTATTGGAATACCTGTATATTCGGAAAAGAGACCCATCAAAGGAAAGAACTGATTTTGAAAAATATATGCATGGCATGAACAGGATTTCTCTGTTAATGTTTCTGATAGCATTGATAATAATGCTGTTTAAACTGCTTATTTTACCGTTGCTGCAGAAATAACAAATGCATAGATGCTCTGTGCCGCTTTTACAGATGCATTCCCACCTGCAGAGAGAATCTTTTTAAGATCAGCATAATCCTGTTGTAATTGTTGTTTACGGTCGATATTATAGAGCAGTTCTTTCAATTCTTTTATCAGCATAGCTGTATTCATATCCTGCTGAATTAATTCAGTCACCACCAGTTTATCCATGATCAGGTTTACCAGAGAGATATATTTCACTTTCACCAGGCGTTTGGCAATCTGGTAGCTAATATTACTGCCTTTGTAACAAACCACTTCAGGTACGGCAAATAAAGCCGTTTCAAGGGTGGCAGTACCACTGGTAACCAGTGCTGCTTTACTCTGCATCAGTAAGTTATAGGTATCATTTCTAACAGAATCCACATTAGTATAAGGTGCCAGGAACGAAGTATAGAAATCATCATCCTGTCCCGGAGCTTTTGCCACCACAAAACGGAATTCCGGAAAAGCGCGGCTCACTTCCAGCATAACCGGTAATTTTTTAGTAATTTCCTGTTTGCGGCTACCTGGCAGCAGGGCTATAACCAGGTTATTACCCTGATTCTTAACGAAGGATTTACGGCTTTCTTCAATCACTTCCACCAGGGGATGGCCCACATATTCCACTTCCCAGTCCCACTTATTTTTGAAATAATCTTTTTCAAAAGGCAGGATACATAGCATTTTATCGATGCAAAGCCTCATTTTTTTCACCCTGTTTTCCTTCCAGGCCCATACCTGCGGGGCAATATAATAAACCACTTTAATCCCTTGTTTTTTAGCCCATTCAGCAATCCGTAAATTAAAACCCGGATAATCTATCAAGACCAGTACATCCGGTTGATAAGATGCAATATCTTTTTTACAGAATTTGATATTATTAAGGATGGTAGGCAGGTTAAGGATCACTTCAGCAAAGCCCATAAACGCCAGTTCCCGGTAATGTTTAACCAGGGTAGCACCGGCAGCTTCCATCATTTCACCGCCCCAGCAGCGGATATGCGCATTTGTATCCAGTAACTTTAACTGCTCAATTAAATGACTGCCGTGTAAATCGCCGCTTGCTTCTCCTGCAATGATATAATATTTCATAAACCTCCTTTTAAGGAAACCTGTTGGTTGGGTTGCAAAGTACGGTAACATTTATAAAAGTTACAGAACTATCCGGCTGTAATTATACAGATCAACCTATTATAAAACTGTAAAAGCTATTGCAACAAATATTTAAAGCCGGGTTTTACATATACCAATACCCTACCAGCACCTCAGTCGGCTCGTAACCGGCTCATATTAACTCCGTCATTTGACGGACTTGGTCCTAACCGATTCCTAACCGATTAAGGTGCTGGTACCTGCCTGGTAGGGTAGATAGTGGAGATATTGCTTATTTAGGGTTAGTTATTTAGTATAATATCTCATACTGGCAAAGGAAAACTTTTTTAATAAACTAAAAAAATAGTTGTTTAACTAAATAATTAGTTTGTATATTTGGGTAACTAAAAAATTAGTTGATGGAATTCAAACAATTAACCAAGGCAGAAGAGCAGATTATGCAGACACTCTGGAAGCTGGGAGCATCTTATCTGAAAGATATTGTGGAAGACCAGCCTCAACCGAGGCCCCATTCCAATACAGTAGCCACCATCTTAAAAATATTAGTGGACAAAGGCTTTGCAGGAATTGCGGTGCATGGCAGGGTACATGAGTACCATGCATTGGTAAGCAAGGAAGACTATTCGTCCAATTCTATCCGCACATTGGTAGATGGATATTTTGAAGGGTCATTTGCAGATGTGGTGTCTTTTATGGTAAAGCAGAAAGACCTGAAAATAAAAGACCTGGAATTGTTATTACAACAAATGAAAACTAAAAAATAATTTATGATAAGCTTTGCCTGGTATGGTTTGCAGGTAATTGCCTGCAGCGCAGTAATGATGGGTTATTACTGGCTGGTATTGCGGAATAAACGGTTTCACCGGTATAACCGGTTTTATATACTGGTATCGGTCATACTTTCTTTTCTTATTCCCATAGTGAAAATACAGCTGGATAATCTGGAAGCCCGTAACAGGGCTATACAAATTATGTATGTATTTGCCGGTTATAACAGTTCTATAGATGCAGTGGTAGCAGCAAAAAGCCATCCTGTAAACTGGATGCAGCTGGCAGGGATTGGCTATCTGGTTGTTTCCTTATTTTTTTTAGTATTGATGATCAGGGCCCTGGTAAAAATTTATCAGTTGTTTAAAAAGTACCCCGGTAAAAAGTTTCAGGATGTATGGCTGATTTATACCAATGCCAGCGGAACACCCTTTTCTTTTTTCCGGTATATATTCTGGAATGAGGACATAAACCTGGATACTGCAACCGGCCAGCAGGTATTACAACATGAACTGATTCATGTAAAAGAAAAGCATAGTACGGATACCATGATTATGCAGGTAGTGCTGGCGATTGGCTGGTGTAACCCTTTTTTCTGGCTGGCCCGTAAAGAACTGCATATGATACATGAATTTATTGCCGACCAGCAATCCGTTGAAGCAGGAGATACTGCCTCATTTGCTGCCATGCTATTGGCAGCAGCTTATCCCCGGCAACAATATTTATTAACACATCCATTTTTCTTTTCACCTATTAAAAGACGATTACTGATGCTTACCAATTTAAAAAATCCAAGATTCTCTTATGTAAGGCGGGTAATGATATTGCCGCTGATGGCGATAGTTGCTTTATTGTTTGCCTTCAGGATGAAACAGGATAATGAAAGCAGTTCCAAGCTAATTACCGGAGAACAAACAGTTTATTCAGATTCAACAGTTATACCTGCAGGTACAGGTGTTTCGCAGGCAGACCTGGACGAATATGAAGCTATTTTGAAAAAAGTAACTTCCCGGGTATTACCTTCTAAAAGAGTGGTCACAACTTTTAGTGGAAATTTTCAGGAAAGCAAAAAAGCGTATGAGATTTATTGTGGAATGAATGCTGAACAACGTGATCATGCTACAAAAGTAACTTTTACTAAAGTGCCAGCAGCTCGTTGGAAGATACCTTCAACAGCGCAGTATGAAAAGTGGAAAAATGCCAGTGAATATGGAATTTGGATCAATGAGAAACATGTAGTGAATACAGCCCTGGATAAATATAAGTCCAGTGATTTTGCAATGTATTATGCCAGCAAACTAACCGGTGCAGCAAAAACCGGGAAGCTATATAATGTTCAGGTAAATCTTTATACTGTAGGATATGTTACTTCAAAAATACAAAAGGATACAATGATTCTTATTACTGCAAATCCTGTAAAAGTAGTTTCCATTGATTCAGTACCGAAACTTAGTTTACATGAATCTAATTCGGAAAAAGAGCTTGTAGCACCTTTATTTTTTCTTGATGGGAAGAAAATAACTAAGGAAGAAATGAGTCAGCTCAATCCCAATAACATTGCTTCCATGAATGTATTAAAAGATAAAGCTGCTTTGGATAAATATGGGGCAGAAGGAAAAAATGGGGTGATTGAGATTACTGCCAAAAGTTCAAAAGAACTGAATATTGTTGATGGCAAAACAACAGTTAACTCGTTAAAAGAAATTGATCCGGCTTCTAAAGAAAGAAATAATCTACTGAAAGGTGAGCAGGTAACCAAAAATAAGGAAGCAGGGAAGGATGGTGGAGCAACAGTTACTTTAACAAAGTTGGCAAAACCGTTATATGTTGTTGATGGAAAACAAATGCCCGCTGAATTTAATTTTTCTAGCATTCCCCCTTCTGATATTATAGATGTAAATGTCTGGAAGGAAGATCAGGCGGTTGCAAAGTATGGGGAGGCAGGAAAAAACGGGGTAGTGGAAATATCCACCAAAGTTTTTACAATTGGAAGTGATTATAAAGTATCTGCAGTAACACATGTGTCTGCATCCTTTCCGGGTGGTGCAGCAGCATGGCATAAGTATCTGGAAAGAAATTTAAACAGGGATTTACCCGTTGAAAATGGGGCCCCTCCTGGCCATTATATCGTTAATATGAATTTTATTGTTGACCAGAGTGGGCATATCAGCAGTCTGGTGGCAGAAAATGATCCCGGTTATGGAACCTGTTATGAAGCATTGCGGGTGATACAAAAAGGACCGGATTGGGTACCTGCAGAACAAAATGGAAAGAAGGTAACCAGCCTGGTGAAGCAGTCTATTACCTTTGTTATTTCAGCTGAGTAATTATAAAGCCCGGTTTTGACAGACCGGGCTTTATTTTATTTGAATGTTTTATCTATGTGGAGTACTTTTTTGTATTTTTGGGAATCTAATTCCCAATTGTACATGATTCAACGTCTTGCAGAAATTACTTTAGAAAAACTTGCGGGCCAATTTAAGGCTGTTGCGCTTACAGGCCCAAGGCAAAGCGGCAAATCAACAATCGCAAGAAAAGTTTTCCCCCAAAAAAAATATGTTTCTCTGGAAAACCCTGATACAAGAGAACTTGCGATGAATGATGCAAGAGGGTTTCTCAAAAACTTGCCTGATGGTGCTATTATTGATGAAGTGCAGCGGGTACCAGAATTATTTAGTTATTTGCAACAGGTATTAGATGAGAGCAATGAAAGGGGCAGGTTTATACTAACGGGTTCTAATAACTTTTTAATGCTTGAAAATATATCACAAAGTTTGGCAGGGCGTATCGCTTATCTTGAACTATTGCCTTTTTGCTATAGTGAGATCAGGGAAATTCCTGGTCAGGTCCTTGATTTGGATCAAATGATATTTTCAGGTGGATATCCAGCTATTTGTTTTGATAAAATTGACCAGGAATTCTGGTTCCCCTCTTATATCAGAACATATATTGAACGTGATGTAAGGCAGATAAAGAATATCAGTAATCTGAACTTATTTCAAAAGCTTTTATACCTGTGCGCAGGACGCATAGGGCAGCAGTTAAATTTGAATAACCTTGCTATAGAATGTGGGGTAGATCATAAAACGATCAGCTCGTGGATCGGAATACTACAGGCAAGCTATGTTATACACCTGCTTCAACCATTTTACAATAATTTCTCAAAGCGTATTATCAAATCACCCAAATTATATTTTTATGATACCGGACTTGCCTGTTCTTTGCTGGGAATAAATAATCCTGCACAATTAAATCTACATTCCTCCAGAGGAGCGTTATTTGAAAACTATATAATTAATGAGCTGATTAAAAGCAGGTTCAATAAAGGACTGCGAAGTAATCTGTTTTATTGGCGTGATGTAAGTGGGCATGAAATAGATGTAGTTATCGACCATGGCTCTTATTCCATCGGTATAGAACTTAAATCAGGAATGACAGTTGTTCCAGATTTCTTTAAAGGTTTAAAATTCTGGCAATCATTAACAAAGTATGAAAAATGTTACGTTATCTATGGTGGGGAAGAAACACAAAATAGAAACAATGGCATAGAGCTGATTCCATGGAACAAGGCAGCTATTTTTGAAACCCTATTTAATTACTGAAATGACTGCTTAAGTTAAGATTAATCAATACCAGAATTTTATACCCAATGCAATAGCTGCATAGATAATGGTAATTATAAAAATACCGGCAGCGGTTTTGTCTATATGCCGGTTGATAAAGATTGTAAACAACACTGCATTGGCAAACAGGGAAAAACTGATCATACCTGTTAGCAGTCGTTTTTCCAGTCCCATGTATTCCAGGAATACCTTAAAGGAATAGATCCGGAATTTCCAGAAATAAAAAGCCACCATTCCGAGAAAAGGGGTAAAAAAACCCAGGATCAGTCCCAGTTTAATATCATCTATTTTCAGCATCAGAATTTCCAGTTTTTTTCCAGGTGTTCTTTGGTGGTATAATTGGTAAGATCGAATTGCACAGGAACTACGCTAACATAATTATTAGCCAGTGCCCAAACATCCGTATCTTTTGCTTTATCAAAGTTTACAAATTCGCCGGTAAGCCAGAAATAATTTCTGCCATGGGGGTCTTTTCTTTCCAGGAATTTTTCATCGTATTTGGCATAAGCCTGTTTACAGATTTTTATGCCTTTAATTAAGCTGGCATCTATGGCAGGAATATTTACATTCAGGGTAAAGTGCTTGTCCTGCTTCTTTTGCAGCATTTTCTCCACGATCATTCTTACATAAATTTTAGCACCCGTAAAATCGGCATCTATTTTATAATCCAGCAGTGAAAACCCTGCAGAAGGGATACTTTCAATAGAAGCCTCAATCGCAGCACTCATGGTACCACTGTAAATGATATTGATAGAATGATTAGCCCCATGATTGATACCACTTAAACAGATATCCGGTTTTCCGTGCAGTACTTTATCTACAGATATTTTAACACAATCTACCGGTGTGCCGCTGCAACTATATGCTTCCACACCCTCCATAAATGCCACTTTATGCAACCGAAGGGGATGCCCGATGGTAATGGCATGGCCCATGCCACTTTGTGGTTTATCAGGAGCCACCACCACCACGCGGCCCAGGTCAGCCACTGCTTCCACCAGTGCCCGGATACCCGGGGCAGTAATGCCATCATCATTGGTAATGAGTATAACCGGCTTTTGATTCTTTTTTGATTTCATGGATTGCAATATACTGCTGCTTTACCTAACAGTTGTTAAATTGCCTGAAATTTGTTAGTCGGTTTACATCTGGTGTAATAACTTCACTCATAAACCAACCATTATCAGCAGCAATTCTTCCATATTATCTTCCCCGATTGAATACCTGAAAGGAGTAGGCCCCCTGCGGGGAGACATGCTGAAAAAAGAGCTGGGTATTTTTACATTTGCTGATTTGCTGAATCATTTTCCGAACCGGCATGTGGATAAAACCAAGGTATCCAAGATCAGGGAAATTAATATGCAGACCGATTATATACAGGTGGCGGGTACTTTGATGTTTTTTGAAGTGATTGGTGAGCAGCGGGGGAAAAGGCTGGTAGCCCAGATAAAAGACGATACAGGGATACTGGAATTAACCTGGTTTCAGGGTATTAACTGGGTGCAGAAGGGGTTACAGGAGGGAAGTGATTATCTGGTATTTGGGAAGCCTGGTTTCTTTAATGGCAAACCCCAGATTGTGCATCCGGAAATAGAAATATTTGTCCCTGCAAAAGCAGGAGGTAAAGCTTTTCTGGAACCTGTGTATCCCAGTACTGAAAAACTGAAAGCCCGGAGTTTAAATGGGCGGCAGATAGGGAAACTGACGTATACGCTTTTCAGTCAGTTACAAGCAAAAGATATAGCAGAAAACCTGCCGCCCGAAATTGCAGACCGGCAGCAACTGATGCCCAGGTATGAAGCCTATAAAGCCATTCATTTTCCTGAAACCAATGAAGCCTATCAAGCAGCAGTAAAAAGGCTGAAATTTGAAGAATTATTCATTGCACAGATACGATTGAATTTAGTGCGGTTACAAAGGCACCAGTCGAGCAAGGGAGTACTCTTCAGTAAAGTAGGTAAATATTTTAATGATTTTTATAACCTGCATTTACCCTTTCAGCTGACTAATGCACAGAAAAGGGTATTGAAAGAGATACGGTTAGATACTGCCCAGGGGCACCAGATGAACCGCTTGTTGCAGGGGGATGTGGGCAGTGGGAAAACGATTGTTGCTTTGTTAAGCATGTTACTGGCAGCAGATAACGGATACCAGAGTTGTTTAATGGCCCCAACAGAAATACTGGCGCAGCAGCATTATGCCAGTTTAACTACTTTACTGAAGGAAATGCCCATTGAAATTGCCTTATTAACCGGAAGTACCAGGATTGGCCAAAGAAGGAAAATTTTGAAAGGCCTGGCAGAAGACAGTATCCATTTTGTAGTGGGTACCCATGCCGTGATAGAAGATGTGGTACAGTTTAAAAACCTGGGATTAGCCATTGTAGATGAACAGCACCGGTTTGGGGTGGCACAGCGGGCAAAATTATGGAGTAAGGCCAGTCTGCCCCCGCATGTGCTGGTGATGACGGCAACACCTATACCCCGTACACTGGCGATGACTGCTTATGGCGATTTGGATTACAGTGTAATGGATGAATTGCCACCCGGTAGAATACCTGTTACTACTGTACACCGGTCCGAAACAGCCCGGTATAAAGTGATGGAATTTATAAGAACAGAGCTTACATTAGGAAGGCAGGCTTATATTATTTATCCCCTGATAGAAGAAAGTGAGACATTAAGTTATGAAGACCTGATGCAGGGGTATGAGCAGGTGAAAAGTTATTTTCCGGAACCCCGTTATAGTATAAGTATGGTACATGGCAGAATGCCGGGCGACCAGAAGGAAGTGAATATGCAGCGGTTTGTAAGCGGGGATACCCAGTTAATGGTGGGTACCACCGTGATAGAAGTAGGTGTAAATGTGCCCAATGCATCTGTAATGGTGATAGAGAGCGCTGAAAAATTCGGTTTATCCCAGTTGCACCAGTTGAGAGGAAGGGTGGGGAGAGGAAGTGAAAAAAGTTTTTGCATTTTATTAACGGGCAGCAAGATGAGCAATGAGGCCCGGGAACGTATCCATATCATGTGTGCCACCAATGATGGGTTTAAGATTGCTGAAAAGGACCTGGAGTTAAGAGGGCCGGGTGATATTGAAGGTACCCGGCAAAGCGGGGCTTTGAATTTTAAACTGGCCAGCATTGTAAATGATAAAGCATTACTGGAAATGGCCAAATATGAGGCAGAAAAATTACTGGAGGAGGATCTGGAAATATCTCTGGCTAAGAATTTGCTGCTAAAGCAATATTTACAGATGCAGAAGGGAAAAACGGAGTGGAGTAAGATCTCGTAGCCTGCTTTCTGCGACAATAAAATATTGATTTATTTAGCGTTATAAGCCATAAAAAAGTTAACTTTACGTATAAAAAAGAGGGCGTGGGATAAGGATAATATTTATTTGTAAATGCTTGAAAATGAAATAATTAAATATATTAAGATGCATGGAATGAAGGCAATAGGGTGGTTATTATTTATACTGGTTTCCGGGAACAGGATTTCTGCGCAAGCGTACCTGCAGTTTGTGGAAAACAAAGGGCAATGGCATGAAAAAGTTGCCTTTAAAGGTGAACTTGCAGCAGGTGCTTTTTTTCTGGAACCTGATGGCAGTTATAAGATAGTACTGCATAATCATGATGATTTGCGGACCCTGATTGGCCAGCAACATGCTACTTATGTGGCGGGCCCTGCTATGGATATACAAACTGCTAAGCCTGCAAATGCTAAAATGGTATTACATTCCCATGCGTATGAGGTGAAATTTCTGCAATCCAATCCAACGCCAGAAATTATTAGAGAAAAGCCGGAAGATCATTACCGGAATTATTTTATTGGAAATGATGCTGCAAAATGGACCGGTGGCTGTAAGTTATACCGGGCTATTACATTTAAAAACCTGTATCCCAATATTGATATCCGGTATTATACTGCAGCCAACGGCACTTTAAAATATGATTTGATTGTTCATCCAGGTGGGGATGTAAACAGTATTGCCATGTATGTAGACGGTGCTGATGGAATTAAAGTTAAAAATGGTGGATTAAGGGTTAAAACAACTGTAGATGAAGTACAGGAAGGAGTACCGGTAAGTTATCTGAGTGGGCCGGCTGGCAAAAAGGAAACACCCTGTAATTATAATGTAAGAGGCAATATCATTAGGTTTTCAGTTAAGGAACAGATTCCAGCAGAAACTACACTGATCATTGACCCCAGCCTTGTATTTTCCTCATTTTCCGGAAGTAAGTCTGATAACTGGGGTTATACTGCTACTTATGATGCAGCGGGTAACTTTTATGCCGGAGGCATTGTATTTAATACTGGATATCAGGTAAGTTCAGGAGCATTTCAAACCCTTTTTCAGGGTGGAAATAATGGAACGGGAGAAGGCGATCCTCAGACTAATACAGATACAAATGGGTTTGACATTGGAATTATGAAGTTTGATCCAACCGGAAAAACTGTTATTTATGCAACTTATATTGGGGGATCATCAGGAAATGAGCAACCTCATAGTATGGTGGTGGATGGGAGTGGCAATCTGATAATTGCGGGAAGGACAACTTCGGGAGTTACTTATCCAACTATTCCTGCCAATAGTAAAATTGGTCCGGAAGGTTTACCTGGAAATCAGGATATTATTTTAACTAAATTAAATGCAACAGGTTCCGGTTTAATTGGTTCTTTAAGGATTGGAGGTAAAGCAGATGATGGGGTGAATATTTTATCCAAAGATCTTTCATTGCCTAATGGTTTTGTTAAACCAACTATATCCATCAGGAGAAATTATGGAGATGATGCCCGTAGTGAAGTTGTGCTGGATAATGCCGGAAATATTTATTTGGGATCCTGTACACAATCGACAGATTTCCCTGCCATCAACTCTTTTCAAAATTCTAACAACAGTGCGGATACCAGTTTTCATCAGAATGCAGTTATTATTAAAGCAGCTCCTGATTTAAGCAGTGTTCTTTTCAGCAGTTATTTAGGCGGTACGGGTGATGATGCCGCTTTTGCGATTGCACTAAATCCGGTTAACAACAATATTTACCTTGCAGGAGCAACATCCAGCAGGGATTTTCCAGGTGCGATTAATTCATTTAATGGGGGCCCGTGTGATGGTTTTGTTGCTATTGTGAATAATACTGCAAATCCTACTTTGGCATCGAGCAGCTATTTTGGAACAGATTCTGCGGATCAGATTTATGGTGTTCAATTTAATAAATCCGGGCAGAATGTTTTTTTATCGGGCACAACTGAAAAAGTAATGCCGGTGATTAATTCCAATTTCAATACTGTATCGGGACAGAAATCAGGGAATCAGTTTATTATGAAGCTGAGTAGTGACTTAAGTACCGTGGTATATTCTGCCAATTATGGTAATGGAGGAACAAAGCCAAATATATCTCCTGCAGCTTTTTTAGTGGATGTTTGTGAAAATGTGTATGTTTCCGGATGGGGTGGAGGGCTTGACCGGTCATATAATAATCAGGGTATATCCGGATTAACGGTTAAGTCGGCACCGGATGGAACACAACCTTTGTTTAAAACAACAGACGGGAATGGGTTTTATTTCTTTGTACTGGAGAAAAATGCCAATTCGCAGTTATATGGCGGGTATTTTGGAGAAAAAGTTAGTCCGCCAAGCAGTGGTACCGGAGATTTAAACGGGGTACATGTTGATGGCGGAACCAGCCGGTTTGATAATAACGGAGTAGTTTATCAGTCCATCTGTGCCTGTGGCCCAGATAAAAGCAGTACAACTGCTGGTGTGGCTTATCCTAATAACGGGGCTTATCAAAGTGCTATTTCCGGTAATTCAATCGGAGGCTTCAGTTGTAATTTACTGGCATTGAAAGTGGCCTTTAACCTTAGCGGTGTGATTGCCGGGGTTCAAACTACCATTAACGGGATACCCAGGGATACAGCAGGTTGTTTGCCCCTTACGGTAACCTTTACGGATACCATTGGAAATGCGCAGCAATATTACTGGACATTTGGAGATGGATCTGCCCAGGTTACCACTACCACCAACTCGACGAATCATGTATTTAATCAGGCTGGGTTATACAGGGTAATGGAAGTAGCTTTTGATGCCACAAAATGTAATCAGTATGATACTTCTTATGTGAATATCAGGGTTAGAAATGATGCAGCTACCTTAAGTTTATCAGCTGTTAAAATACCTCCCTGTAATTCATTGGCTTATAAATTTACCAACAGCTCGGTTGCGCCTGCAGGAAAAACCTTCAATTCAAAATCGTTTTCACTGGACTTTGGAGATGGCTCAAAACCGGTAATTATTGGGGATACTACCATTACCCATGGTTATCCGGCTTCCGGATTGTATAATGTGCGGCTAACTTTACTGGATACAAATTTTTGTAATCATACGGATAGCTTCCCGCTGGTATTAAGTATTGCGGCAAATGTGAAAGCACAGTTTACAACCCCTGCTTTAGGTTGTTTACCATATGCGGCCGTATTTGATAACACCAGCCTGGGTTCGGGAGCAACCACCTATTTTTGGGATTTTGGTGATGGCAGTACTTCTACCGTAACAAATCCATCTCATACCTATCCTAATGCCGGGACTTATAAGGTAAGACTGATTGCCAGTGATGTGAATACCTGCAACCTGACAGACACTTCTGTTTACCATACGATTACAGTTTCCGGAAAGCCAACTGTTGATTTTACAGCTTCGCCTCAGCCACCCAAGAATAATACAGCAATTACTTTTACTAATTTATCTACAGGCGGACAAACTTATCAATGGACATTTGGAGATGGAGATACGATTAATACTTTCAATATTGCTTCAGTAAGCCATATTTATAATATTTCAGGAGTGTATAATGTATGTCTGAATGTTACCAATCAGGCAGGGTGTATAGATTCATTATGCCAGTCGGTTTCCGCATTAATTACACCATTATTTGATGTACCAACCGCATTTTCCCCTAACGGTGATGGAATAAATGACCGGATCTATGTAAGGGGTTTTGGTATTACGTCTATGAAATGGAATATATATAACCGTTGGGGTGTGTTGGTTTACCAATCGTCTGACCTTACCCAGGGATGGGATGGTACTTATAAAGGGTTAGTTCAACCACAGGATGTTTACCAGTATGTACTGGAAGTGGTGATGAGCGATGGGAAAAAATATTTAAAAAAGGGCGATATAACTTTACTTAAATAAATGAGAAACCGGCTTAAGCATATTCAATTAATTGCCCTGATGGCTATTGCGGTAATACCATTTGCACAGGATTATCATTTTTCGCAGTATTATAATGCGCCATTGGTATTTAATCCTGCAAATACGGGTTTCATGCCAGATTATGATTACCGGATTGGAGGAAATTACAGAAACCAGTGGTCGAATATAGGAAGCCCTTTTAAAACAGGGAGTTTGTGGGGGGATGCTAAATTGTTTAATAAAAGTTTTGATAACAGCTGGATGGGAATTGGCGGTATGATAATGAGTGATGATGCTGGCGGAGGATCATTGAATGCTTATAAAGGGGTGGTTTCTGTAGCATATCATCAATTACTGGGTGATAATACGGTTTTGAGTGGTGGTTTGGGACTGGGCATGGTGAATAAGCGACTAAATTATAATAAACTTAGTTTTGACGACCAGTGGAATGGCAGTTTTTTTGATGTAACTATTAACCCCAATGAGCCAATTGTCTATAATTCTGTATTTTATATGGATTTACAGGCTGGCGTAAATCTTGCTTTTTTCCCATCGGACAATGTTTTTATTAATATGGGAGCGGCAGCGATGCATTTAAACCACCCAAAAGAAAGTTTTTATGAAACCACAACCAGTTCTGATATTTTAAAATACAGGTATACTGCATTTTTTAACAGCAGTATTAAAATTGAGAATCTCTGGATATTGAATCCTAATATCTATGTAAGTAAAATGGGCAATGTATGGGAGTCTGTATTGGGGATGACAGCCAATAGAAACCTTAGCGGAGACGGTGCCAGCCAGTTAATTCTTGGATTATATTACCGTGTGAAAGATGCGGCAATTCCTGTAATTGGATTTCAAATGGACGACCTTAAAATTACTTTTAATTATGATGCCACTGTTTCTACACTCAGTACTTTTAACGGGAGCCAGGGTGCTTACGAAATAAGTATTATAAAAAGCGGAATTTTAGGAAGTGGAGAGTCTTTTGGAAGATCTGTTAAATGCCCTTCCATGAAATTTTAAAATAGGGTCTGAACTCCGTGGGTAATTCTGAATTCCTGTTGCAATAACCATTTTTTACGCCATAGACCACCTGAATAACCAACCAGGGTTTTATCGCTCCCTATAACCCTATGACAGGGAACAATAATGGCGATTTTGTTTTTTCCGTTAGCTGAGGCCGCAGCGCGAATTGCTTTAGGATCACCTAATTTTTTAGATAAGTCTAAATAGCTAATGGTTTTACCAAAAGGAATTTCCAGTAATTCGCTCCATACTCTTTTCTGAAAATCCGTACCCTCCTGGTGAACAGGAACAGTGAATACTTTTCTTCTGCCAGCAAAGAATTCAATCAGTTCTTCTGTACACTGATGAATCATATCACTGATACCAGGTGCCCCATGTTCTATCTGCTCTTTATTATCAATGAAACTAATTTCAGCAATATACTGTTCTGTACCCCCAATTTTAATCAGCCCCACGGGACTTTCGTAATATGTATAATACAGTTCATTCATTAACCAATGAGTTGCCCATTTAAGGTTTGTTTATCCGGGCACACTAAAATTACCTGATTATTTTCATCATACACACCTAATACCAAACATTCGCTAAAAAAATTTGCTATTTGTTTTGGGGGGAAGTTAATTACTGCAATAATTTGCTTATTTATCAATGATTCTTTGCTGTAATGATGGGTAATCTGGGCTGATGATTGCTTAATTCCATTTTCTCCGAAATCTATTTTTAAACGATAGGCAGGTTTCCGGGCATTTGGAAAATCTGAAACTTCCATAATAGTACCGGTCCTGATTTCCACCTTCGTAAAATCATCCCATGAAATCATAACTTATATTTGTTTTAAAACTACTGATAAACTATGAAAATTGAACAAGCAGCGTTAACGGATATTACTGAGCTGGCCGTTTTATTTGATGCCTACCGGGTATTTTATAAACAGGAATCTGATATTGCTGGTGCCGAACGGTTTTTAACTGAAAAAATAAGTAACAGGCAATCTGTTATTTATATTGCAAAAGATGCAGGTAAAGCAGTAGGATTTACGCAGTTGTATCCTATTTATTCCTCTGTGCGGATGAAAAATGCCTGGTTACTGAATGATTTATTTGTGGATGAGGATGAGCGGGGGAAAGGAATAGCAGACTTATTACTGAAACAGGCAGCATTATTAGGCGCTGAAACGGAATGCGGGTGGTTGCTATTGCAAACTGCCAATGATAATTTAAGGGCACAGCAAGTATATGAACGCAATGGCTGGAAAAAGGACGAGGTATTTTATTCTTATTATTTCAGGTATTAAAAATGTTGATTATTTATCCAGCAGGGAAACCAATAGTTTCAATTCTTTTTGTTTGTATTCATTAGAAGGCAGGCTGTAACATTTAGCCAGTTCTTCCATTAATACCTGTATAATTCTTTTATGAGTAATTGGTTTGAAATAGGCAGCTGTAGCGGTAATGCCCGATCTGGTGAAATAGTTTTCGATGTCTTTATGAGCAAAAGCCTGTCCGCTTAAACCATCAACAAAAAATAAAATCTTTTCTTTCGGGTTTCCTTTAAAACCTGAAGGATCGAAATCTGAATCGTAATAAGCAATTATTATTTGTTTGGGAATATTAATAATGCGTGCATTAATGTCGAGTAACTCGCACATCACCTGATAGATGATACCATTGGTAATAGAATTAGCTTTTTTACATTCCAGTACTTTATGTATAAAAAAATCATCAGGGTTGTTATAAGCAACTTCCTTAACTTTTAAACCATAGTAATTATATAATATGCTGTTTAAAACATTGGCCTGTTCCAATGGAGTAAGATAGTTATTCAGCTCTAACCAGACATTGCGCCTTATTTTTTCAATTTCCTGTAAAACAGGGGTTGTATGTAAATCCGGGTATTGAAATTTTGCTACCATTAAAGCACCAAATAACAAATCATGATAGGCACTGTTACTCCATTCAGTAATATCATTGGTTAAATCGGTAAAATGTAAACGGTGAATGAGTAATTCAATTCTGCTCTGAACTTCTTCACTTAGTGTATTCTCCCATAAGTTTTCCAGATTAGGAATGATGCCTTTACCAAATCCGACAATTCTCTCGGAAACAGTTGTGTACACTTCATCATCCGGATCATCGATGAGTGTAAATAAAGCATTCATTTCTTTGGTTTCATTCATAAAAGAATTTTTAGAATATTGGCCTGCAATACTTTATAAGGATATTAATTGCCATTTCATTGCCAAACTAAATTCTTTTTTTTCAATATTTATGAAATAAGTTATTCCTATGCTGTGGAAATATCATTAAAAATTTATGCAATAAAAGTAAACTGCTTTCGTTCCGCACCCTTTTTATTAAAGGGCAAATTCAGTATTATTTTTTTGCAGATTTTACAGGAGCTTTTTTTGTTGCAGCTTTTTTAGTGGCAGCTTTTACTTTTTTAGCAAAAGCATTGGGAACCTGTTCTTCAATCATTTTTTTTACTTCATCCAGTGGAATGCTGGCAATTTCTATTTCAGTATATTTAGATCCATCAGGCTTTTTGCCCAGTTTCAGCATTTTTTTCTGAAAACGGATATAAGCACCCCATCTTCCATTTTCGATAGATATTTTTTCTGACGGCCATTGCTGAATGAAACGGTTGGCTTCTTTTTCAATTTTCTTTTCGATCAGTTCTTTAATATCTTTTTCTGAAAGTGCTTCAAAATTATATGCCCTGGGAACATTGATATACATGTTGTTCCACTTAATAAAAGGACCAAATCGCCCCTTGCCTTTAGTTACCGGTAATTCTTCGTAAATGCCAATTGGGGCATCTGCCTGTTGTTTATCATTCAGCAGCTGAATGGCCCTTTCCAGTTCAATACTATAGAGGTCTTCCCCTTTTGGAATTGAAATGAATTGTTCGCCCAGTTTAATATAGGGGCCAAATCTTCCGATATTCACGGAAAGTTCTTTGCCTTCATACTCACCAATAGTTCTGGGCAAAGCAAACAAATCCATTGCCTCACTTATTGTAATGGTTTCAATACTCTGGTTGGCTTTTAATTTGGCAAAGCGGGGTTTATCTTCGTCATTCGCATCACCAATCTGAACCATTGGGCCAAATCTACCCATTCTGGCAATTACTTTTTTTCCTGAAGTTTCATCTGTACCTAATTCTCTTTCCCCTTTGGCTCGTTCAGCATTTTCAAGGGTATGTTCAATATTGGTATGAAAAGGTTTATAGAATTCATCAATCATAGAACTCCATTTCAATTTCCCTTCAGCTATTTCATCAAATTCGGCTTCAATAAATGCGGTAAAGCCATAATCCATTACTTTTTCAAAATGTTGCTTCAGGAAATCTGTAACCACAAGGCCAAGGTCTGTTGGGAACAGTTTGCCTTTTTCGGTCCCTGTATTTTCATGGTGAACAGATTTTTTAATTTCATTGTTCACCGATAGTGTTAGCACATTAATATCCCTTTTTACACTTTCCTTTTCCCTTTTTTCCACATAATTTCTTTTCATGATAGTGGTGATGGTAGGGGCGTAGGTAGAAGGGCGGCCAATACCCAGCTCTTCCAGTTTTTTAACCAGGGAAGCTTCGGTATATCTTGGAGCAGGTTTTGTGAATTTTTCTGTAGCGGTCATACCTCTGAAATCCAGGTTTTTACCAATAACCAAGGGGGGTAAAATACCTTCAGTATCTTCATCTTCCTCCTCATCTTTGCCTTCTAAATACACTTTCAGGAAACCATCAAATTTCATTACTTCTCCGGTTGCAGTAAGCTGATCTTTATTGGTAGAGATATTAATTTTGGCAATAGTCCGTTCAAATTCGGCATCACTCATCTGACTGGCAATTGTTCTTCTCCAGATCAGTTCATATAATCTTTTGGATTCAGGGTCTTCAATTGTCTTATTAGTGATATAAGTGGGGCGAATAGCTTCATGTGCTTCCTGTGCACTTTCATTTTTGTTCTTAAACTTTCTGGGCTGGTGATAATCCGGGCCATAAGCACTTTTAATTTCTTTACTGATATCCTGCAGGGCCGTATCACTTAAATTGATACTGTCGGTCCTCATATAAGTAATATACCCGCTCTCATAGAGTTTTTGTGCAATCAGCATGGTTTTACTAACCCCATATCCCAATTTGCGTGATGCTTCCTGCTGTAAAGTAGAAGTGGTAAAGGGAGCAGCCGGAGATCTCCTGGCTGGTTTTATCTGAATATCCTGAACAGTGTAGGATGCATTTTTACAACTATTCAGAAAAGCTTCTGCACTTTGTTTAGTAGAAAATTTAGCGGGTCCTTCAGCTTTAAAGGTTACCGGTTTGCCATTAATATCTTTTTCAGAGAAAAGAGCGTCAATTTTATAACTGCTTTCCGTGAAAAACTGGTTGATTTCCCGTTCCCTTTCGGCTATTAGCCTAACGGCAACAGATTGTACACGTCCGGCACTCAATCCGCCTTTCATACCAATTTTACGCCATAATACAGGGCTTAATTCAAAACCAACCAATCTATCCAAAACCCGCCTGGCTTGTTGCGCATTCACCAGGTTCATATCAATGGTACGGGGCTTTTCGACTGCTTTTCTGATTGCCGGGGCTGTAATTTCGTGAAAAACAATACGTTTTGTACTTTTTGGATCCAATCCCAATACTTCTGCCAAATGCCAGGAAATACTTTCTCCTTCACGGTCCTCATCCGATGCCAACCACACTTCATCAGCCTTTTTAGCCAATATTTTAAGATCCCTGACTACTTTCAGCTTTTCGTCGGGAACAATATACCTGGGCGTATAATTATTGTTTACATCAATCCCCATATCATCTTTTTCCAGGTCCCGGATATGGCCATAGCAACTTTTTACTTCAAATTCTTTTCCAAGAATTTTTTCAATGGTTTTTGCTTTGGCGGGGCTTTCCACAATCAATAAATTCTTTGCCATTCTTTGTATAATATATTAGTAAAATTACCGGCTAAGTCCCTTTTTTAATCAAATCTGAGGGGAAAACCAGATACATAAAAGGTGTCCATCCCAGTAATTATCAATTGAAAAATGATATTTAGCTAATGCAATATTAGGGTAAACCTGCAAATCTTTAAAAATCTTAAATCATTGATACAAATTTTATAATCATTTTTGATACAGATTGGTCCCTATATATTTTATTATGTCCTAAACCTGTTGTTTCATAAAACTGAACATGATTCAGGTTTAAATCTCTTATTTTACAGGCATCTTCAAAAGGGCAGATTAAGTCCATGGTGTCATGCAGCCACAAAGTATTGACTGAAATATTGGATACAGAGCGAATAGCAGAAAAATAAGAAAGAGGTAATTTAGCCAGGCTAATCAGCTTTTTTTCAAATTCAGGCCTGATCTCTTCCCTTAATTTCATTTGTTTAAAAAACTGTGAAATAGCAGTAGTGGTTTCAGTAGCCGGTGCGATTAATACCAGTTTTTTCAATTCAGGCAGATTTTCTGCTGCAAAACTTGCAGCCAAGCCACCAAATGAGTGGCCGATGATGGCATACAGATTGCCATATTTTTTATTAACTTTAATAATCAGATCCTTGTATATTAAAGCATTTACCTGCTTTCCTTCACTAATACCATGGGCGGGAGCATCAAAAGCAAGGACTTCAAAACCATTTTTCAATAATTGCAATACATATTTTTCAAATTTAAAACTGCAGCTGTTAAATCCATGAGCGATCAGTACTTTAGGGCTATTTTGTTTTTCCTGTTTCCAATACCAGCCATATATTTGTAAGCCATCCATTTGTAATTGTTTTTTTTCTGCTTTTTTGAAAATATCAGGTTCCGGAGTTACAGAGGATGAGGAAGGTGAACAAAATAGCCTGAATGCTTTTTCTGCGGCTTTAGCTTGGGAAATTAAGGCGGTTGTATTTAAACTTGTACTATAAATATTAATCGCAATTCGTTGTGATAATTTCATTTTCATCATAATTTCAAAGATATGGAGGTTGTTCTCATCGGTTCCGGAAATGTGGCAACTATTTTGGGCAGGCTAATTATACAAAAGGGGCATATTGTTAAACAGGTTATTGGTCATACCTCTCAAAATGCTGTATTACTGGCTAAAACTTTAGGTGCAGATTATGCCACCCTTTCAGAAATTACCTATAATGCAAACATCTATATAATTGCAGTTAAGGACCATGCTATCAGTCTTTTAGCCGATCAGCTTAAGTTGCCAGGTAAACTGGTTGTTCATACATCAGGTGCTTTGCAAAAAGATATTTTAAGCAAAATATCTGATAGTTATGGTGTAATGTGGCCTTTGCAATCAATACGAAAAGAAATTGATTATATACCAGACATCCCTTTTTTAGTTGATGGGAATAATGAGTCAGTTACTGATGAAATTGCAGACTTTATTCGAAAACTGGATCAGTCCGTTACAATTGCAGATGATATGGAAAGAGCAAAAATGCATATAGCCGCTGTATTTACCAGCAACTTTGTAAACCATTTATATGCATTAGCAGCGGATTTTATGCAAAAAGAACATCTGGATTATTCTTTACTGTTGCCATTAATTAAGGAAACGGCAATCAGGCTTGAAAATAATTCTCCGGCGATGGTGCAGACAGGCCCTGCAATAAGAGGGGATATTGTTACGATTGAAAAACATATGCGGATTCTGGAAGCGTATCCTTATCTGAGAAAATTATACCTGAGAATGAGTAATAGTATCATGCAATCACCTTATAAATAAAAATCCCCACAGGACAAACCATGCGGGGGTATTGTGAGCAAGCAATCGAAAAGTTAAATATAGTTAATTTGGTTTTTAATAAAAATGACTTACTAATTTGACATCAAATAAACAAAAATGTTGCATCAAAATCATATTATTTTTTAGAAAGCCTGATTATCAGGGATTAGGATTAACAGTAAAATGTAATTTTTTCCCTTTTTCGTTGTGATTAAATAGCTGAAACAGACCTAATTCAGATACTTTTGCAGGCGAAACTTTGTTATATGTATACGATTAAAGTGAATTTTGAGCAAAAAGGAATTGAGCCGGTAACCCTGCAAAATATTACTGCAGGGGATAGTTTATTGGAAATATTACTGGATAAAGGGGTTGATTTACATCATAATTGTGGCGGTGTTTGTGCTTGCAGTACCTGTCATTTATATGTAGAAAGTGGTATGGGATTCCTGGAGGAATTGAGTGAAAAAGAGGAAGATTTTATTGACAGGGCTATTAGCCCCAAATTAAATTCAAGACTGGGATGTCAGTGTGTTTTGCAGGAAGGATCTGGTGAAATTGAGGTTTTGTTACCAGACCAGTCACAATTTTTAGGAGAATAGCAGGCAATTTTCAGTAAATGAAAGCTAAATATTTAAAAAAGGATTAGACTAAAACCGTTATTATGAGCCATTATGAACTTCCTATACATTGGAATGATTATGAAGATATTGCACTGAAATTATATGAAAAATTCGGGGATGAATTTACGGAATCTAAAATTTACCGTATTCGGTTTACTGAATTATTGGAATGGGTACTGGATCTGCCCAATTTTGTAGGGAAGAGAGAGGAAAGTAATGAGGGCCATCTGGAAATGATTCAAAGCAGTTGGGTATATGAATGGAGGGATAACCAGAAATAAGTTTGATTATTTAATTTATGACCTCTTAAAATGAATCAGCTAAAATTAATAGCATTTCTAAGATTGGTACGCTGGCAGAACCTGTTTTTTATAATAATTACACAGGTTATGTTTGAGTATTGTATCTATTTCAGGGTATATCCAGAATTCAGGGGGTTGGAAAGTGAATCAAGGCAATTTTGGCTGATTGTTGCCGCTTCTGTTTTTATAGCTGCCGGTGGGTATATTATTAATGATTATTTTGACCTGAATATAGATCAGGTCAATAAGCCAGCAAAAGTTGTAGTAAATAATTTCATCAATAGAAGGTGGGTTATTCTCTGGCATCTGATATTAAGTGTTTCAGGGTTATTAGCAACCATTGCGGCCCTGCCATTTCATTCTTATTTTCACCTTATTTTTGCCAACCTGCTCTGTATTATTTTACTTGTTTTTTATTCCACAACCCTTAAGAAAAAGTTGTTGATTGGAAATTTGCTCATATCATTTTTAACGGCCTGGGTAATCGGAATAATTTTTTTCTCCAAATATCATTTTGGGGAAATATTTACAAAAGAAAAAGAGTTGGCGGATGCCCGATATTTCAGATTTACAGTTATTTATTGCGGTTTTGCCTTTATAGTTTCATTAATCAGGGAAGTGATTAAAGATATGGAAGATGTGGAAGGAGATATAAAATATGGCTGCAGGACCATGCCCATAGTTTGGGGTATTAATGCCAGTAAGGTGTTTGTAGCCGTTTGGTTAATCGTTTTAATTGGAACCATTACTATTCTGCAGTTTTATGTATTGCAGTTTGGATGGTGGCTAAGTGCATTATACAGCCTGCTTGCAATATTGTTTCCATTGATCATTATTTTCAGAAAATTATTTAGTGCACAGACTGCCAGGGATTTTAATGAAATTAGTAAATTGATTAAAATAGTCATGTTAACCGGAATTGTTTCTATGATTTTTTTTAGATTGTATTAATTAAAATTTACTATAATGGTCAAAGAAATTATACTGGCTTCTAAATCTGACAGGAGGAAGACTTTACTGGAATGGGCTGAAGTGCCATTTGAAATTATTACCAGGGGTACAGATGAAACTTATCCTGAAGGGATGCCGGTTTTGGAGATACCTGTACACATTGCAAGAGAAAAAGCAGTAACTGTTCAGGATAAAATCAGGGAATCATTTCATGGAGAAATTCACCAGCACCGTCCTATACTTGCAGCTGATACCCTTGTTGTTTTAAAAGGTAAAGTTATAGGTAAACCACAAGACAGGGAAGATGCCATACAGATATTACAGTCATTGTCGGGACAGCAACACCAGGTAATAACCGGAGTTGTTATTTTATCTGAAGGTAAGGAGATTGCATTTGCCGATGTAACTGAAGTTTATTTTCATGAGTTATCTCAAAGCCAGATAGAGTTTTATGTAGACAAATATGAACCTTATGATAAGGCTGGCGCCTATGCAATTCAGGAATGGATTGGAGTAGTGGGTATTGAACGTATTTCAGGTGATTTTTATAATGTTATGGGATTGCCTATCAGTCGCGTATTGAAGGCTCTGGAAACTTTACACTAAGAACTTAAATTTACCTGTATCTGCATTATAAAGAATTTTCATTCTTTATAGTATAAATATATATACAATATGATTATAATTTTCATGTATCATGAAATAATACTATTTTCATAGTTCATAAGTTTTTGCGATGGCAAATACGAACTATGAAGGAAAAATTATTACATTTTATATGGAAGTATCAGTACTTTAAAAAAAGTTGCCTTGAAACTTTAAGAGGCGAGCCCTTGGAGATATTATTTCCGGGTAATTATAATTTGAACCAGGGGGCAGACTTTTCGGAAGCAAAAATTAAAATAGGTGCCATCGTTTTAGCCGGGAATATTGAACTGCATGTAAAATCCTCCGATTGGCAAAAGCATCATCATTCTGCTGATGATAATTATTCAAATATAATATTACATGTTGTATGGGAGGCAGATATGGAAATTAGTGACCGGTTTTCCAATCCAATACCTTCACTTGAATTGCAGACATTGGTGCCAAAAGTATTAATAAACCGTTATGAGCAATTGATGGAGGATACTGCAACAATTCATTGTGTTAAATATCTGCCTGTTATAAATGAGTTGGGTTGGACAAAATGGAAGGAAACTTTAGCAGTGGAAAGGTTGTTAGAAAAATCTGCCAGGGTGGTTGAGTTATTTAGAGCATCCAATAATCATTGGGAGGAAGTATTTTGGTGGTTATTAGCTTCCGGTTTTGGTATTAAAGTAAATGCAGAGCTGTTTGAAAATGTGGCCAGAAGCCTGCCAGTAGCCCTACTTGCCAGGCATAAAAATCAACTACATCAGCTGGAAGCTTTATTATTAGGCCAGGCTAATTTACTGGAAACTGATTTTGAGGAGTCTTACCCTGTGTTATTACAAAAAGAGTATAGATTTTTGCAAAAAAAATATAACTTAAGAAAAGTCAGTTATTCTGCTCATTTTTTAAGAATGCGTCCTGCAAATTTTCCTACTATCCGTTTAGCGCAACTGGCAAACCTGATTTACAAGTCGAAACATTTATTTTCAACCATCAAATCACTCGAACATATTCAGGAAGTTAAAAAATTGTTTGATATTACTTGTAATGATTATTGGCATTATCATTATATTCCCGGAGAAATAACCAGTTATAAACCCAAACATATTGGGGTACAAATGATAGATTCTGTAATTATAAACTCGGTAGTACCTGTTTTATTTGCTTTTGGTATGGTAAATGGGGATGAAACTGTAAAAGCTAAAGCCTTAGGTTGGCTAACTGAGTTAAGGCCTGAAAGCAATTCTATTATCACAGGATGGAAAAAAGCGGGGATTACCTGTAAAAATGCATTGGAGTCTCAGGCCTTATTACAATTGCAGCAACATTTTTGTAATCAAAAAAAATGCCTGCAATGTTCTGTAGGAAATAAATTACTAAGGGTTACCAATTAAAGGTTACATCCAGTCGAATATCAGGATGCAGACTTTTCTCAACAGGGCAGCTTCTGGCAATCCGGATCAATTGTTCTTTTTGTTCTTCTGTTGCAATAAACTGATTTGTGAAAAATAAGTTAGTTTTAATGCCAATTACTCTTCTTGGGGCATCGGAACTCATGATTTTGGTAATCTCTATTTTAGTACCGTCAAAATTCAGCTTCATGTCTGCAGCCCGGATAGCCATTGTTGTGATCATGCAACTTCCATATGAAGTAGCCAGTAAATCCGTTGGGGAAAACCTTTCTCCTTTACCCTGGTTATCAGTAGGTGCATCGGTTTCAATAACCTGTCCGCTTTGTAAATGTGTTAATTCTGTTCTTAAATCACCCTTATAAACAATTGTTGATGTCATGGCGTACAAAATTTTTTCTAAATTTACAATCAATAAATTAATTCAAGTGAAGAAGTTCATCGCATTATTAATTGGATTTATTTCTTTTTCCGTTATGCTGAATGCTCAGACAGATGACCAGCAGCTTACCCGAAAAGAAAAAGCTCAAAAAAGAAAAGACAAGATTAATGAGTTAATTAAAGAAGAGGAAGAGGGGGCTATGATTTTTCATAAGCAGGGTTTATTTGGTTTTAAACTGAATACAGACGGATGGGGATTAATGTATGAACACGGCAGATATAAAACCATTACCAAAACCAATATATGGTGGTTGGATTTAGGAGAACATAAAAATAACAAGCAGGATAAAATAACGCCTTCATCCAACGGATATCCTGTTGGAAACCCATACGATTACGGCAAGGAAAATAATTTTTATTATTTTAAAGTTGGCTTTGGCAGCCAGTATTTAATAGGTGGAAAAGGGAATAAGAATGGAGTAGCCGTTTCACTCATTTATGGTGGTGGTTTAAGCCTTGGAATGTTAAAACCCTATTATTTGCAAATTATTAATCCTACTACCAGTCAAGTTCAGGATATAAAGTACAATACTGCGGATAGCAGTTTATTTATGAATCAGGGTGTGATCTTAGGTTCCTCCGCTTTTGGTAAAGGGTTTGGGGAAATTAAATATGTTCCTGGTGTACATGGAAGGCTGGCCTTAAGATTTGATTATGGACGATATAACAAAACTGTTTCGGCTATAGAAGCTGGTGTTAATTTTGAGTATTATACTGATAAAATGCCAATTATGATTTGGAATGAAGCCCATCATGGAACATTCAATGGATATATTGCAATTGAATTTGGTAACCGAAAGTGATTTATTTTTGTTCCTGAATTTAAGAACAGAGATTTCAGCCTGAATCCAGAACAGGAAGACGGTCTTTGTTGTTTAAAATAATTCAATCATTTAGCAATCTAAATTAAAAAGTGTGCAAGAATTACCTGTAGTTACACCTGTTAGTTCAAACAAATTAAGAAAACCGGATTGGTTAAGGGTTAAATTACCAATAGGAGATAGTTATAAGCATGTAAGAGGATTGGTTGATCATAATAAGTTACATACGATTTGTGAAAGCGGAAATTGCCCGAATATGGGGGAATGCTGGGGTGAAGGCACTGCAACATTTATGATTTTAGGAAATATATGTACCCGTAGTTGCGGATTTTGTGCTGTAGCAACAGGAAGGCCTGAGCCGGTAGACTGGGATGAGCCTCAAAGAGTAGCAGAAGCCATTCATTTGATGAAAGTGAAGCATGCAGTGCTTACCAGTGTTGACAGGGATGAACTGAAAGACGGGGGTTCTATTATCTGGTATAATACAATTAAAGCAGTTAAGTCATTAAATCCACAGACAACACTGGAAACCTTAATACCTGATTTCAGGGGCATGCACGATCAGATTCAAAGGGTTATTGATGCGGCTCCACATGTGGTGAGCCACAATATGGAAACTGTGGAAAGATTAACCAGGCAGGTAAGGATACAGGCAAAATACAGAAGAAGCCTGGAAGTGCTGAAAACATTGAAGGAAGGCGGAATGAGAACCAAAACAGGTATCATGCTGGGTATTGGAGAAAATAAAGCAGAAGTAATACAAAGCATGAAAGACCTGGTATCGGTTGGATGTGATGTGCTGACATTGGGACAATACCTGCAACCTACTCCCAAGCATTTACCGGTTTTAAGGTTTGTACATCCAGATGAGTTTGCTGAATTAAGGGAAATAGGTTACAAACTGGGGTTTGATTATGTTGAAAGCGGCCCTTTAGTGAGGTCCTCTTATCATAGTGAAAAACATGTTATCAAAGGGTATGGTGTAAGTATATGGAATGCGGAAAAAGCGGGACTTTAAATAGAATTTAAATTATATTGTAATAGAAAACCCCTGATTTAAATAAATCAGGGGTTTTCTGTATATGCTGTTTAAAAATTTAAGCTTTGTTACTTAAGGTCCCAAACCAGGGCAGAAGCTCCAAGGATAGCAGCATCTGATTCCTTCAGTTCACTGAAAATCAATTGTACTTTATTTTGGAAAATAGGCAGTAAATTGGCTTCCATGGATTTTTTAGTTGGGTTTAAAATAAAATCACCTGATTTGCATAAACCTCCAAACAGAATAATTGCCTGAGGGGAAGAGAACATGACAAAATTAGCCAATGCCATACCCAGTATTTCTCCTGTATAGTTAAATACATCAATGGCAAGTTCATCACCCTGAACAGCACAATCATATACAGCTTTGCTGTCTATTTCCTCAGGAGTATATTTGCGAAGTAAAGATACCTTTTCCGGATTTTTTTCCATTAATTCTATTGCTGTAGCCCTAACTCCGGTAGCAGAACAATAGGTTTCAAGGCTACCTCTGGCCCCGGTTCCTGCATGTAATCTGCCATTAGGTATAATAATATTATGACCAAGTTCACCTGCAAAGCCATCATGACCATAAATCAATTGTCCATTGGCTATGATACCACTTCCAACACCAGTACCCAGTGTGATCATGATAAAATCTTTCATTCCCTTTGCAGCACCATACATCATTTCACCCACAGCTGCAGCATTTGCATCATTGGTAAGTGCAGACGGTAAACCAAACTTTTTTGTGATCAAATCACATAAAGGAATGATTCCCCTCCATTTCAGGTTTGGCGCATATTCAATAGTACCACTGTAAAAATTGCCATTTGGAGCTCCAATCCCGATTCCTTTAATAAATTCTTTTCCACCTGCAGCTTCAATTAAGGGCTGAAGAGAATTGTATAATTCATCTATGTATTCATCCAGGATTTCGTATTTTTTTGTAGAGATTGCTCCCCTGTAACTGATATTACCCCTTGAATCAACGATACCAAAAACTGTATTTGTACCACCGATATCAATACCAATTGCAAATGAATTAGAAATAGCAGTTGCCATAAAATGTTGCTTTATTTAAATTAAAAAATTAGAATTTGAAATATTATTCAGCAGATTGTTTGACTTTAGAACCTATTAATGCATAATAGAGCATGAATACTTCCCCAAAAATAACAATAATCCAGGTCCATCTCCAATCAAATGCATCTGCAAGCATACCCTGAAACAATGGTAAAATAGCTCCGCCAACCACTCCGATCATGAATACCCCAGAAGCAATTGAAGTGTATTTTCCCAGTTTTGCAACAGATAAAGTGAAGATAGCACCCCACATTACAGAATGGAATAAACCAATTACCACCAGTAACCAGGGATTATTCAATGCAATTGCCAATCCACAAAATAAGGTAGCCAATATTGTAGTAACAGTTAATTGTATATGCGGAGCAATACTGCTCAATGAACTGGAAATTAAACGGCCTACCAGCATGCCACCCCAGTAAAGAGTAGCCATCAAAGAAGCTTTTGCTGCAAATGAGCCACCGAGGCTTAATGCAAAAAGATTAATATTTGCTCCGATACATACTTCCACGCCTACATAAAAGAAAATGGCGATAACACCTAAAGTAAGATGGCTGAAAGACCAAACGCTTTTTTCCAGTTTTTCACCAACTTCTGCTTTTTTACCCTGAATATCAGGAAGGTGTAACCTTGTTAAAATAAAGGTAACAATGGCAATTACAACCATCAGGGAAACAAAAGGAACCATTAACTGGCTCACTTTTACATCACTCATTGCCAATCCGCCAAAAACGATACCGGTAACAAAATAAGGTGCTACAGTGGTACCAATTGAATTGGAGGAACCTCCGATATTTAATCTTTGTACTGCCTGAGTGCCCTTAACTTCGCAGGCGGTTAAATAAGGATTAATTACTACCTGAAGAATGGTAGCAGCAGACCCTACAACAAATGAACCTAGAAGGAATATAAAGAATCCGGAAGGGACAACTGCAGAAGCAATATGAACATTAGAATCGGGGAACTGAACAGTAAACCAGGAAGATAAAAAGAAAATTCCCAGTCCTATAATCATGACCAATAAAGCCCTGATCAGTGTTCCTTTGTAACCATGTTTGGTTACCCATTTTGATCCAATTCCTCCGGTTAAAGGATAAGCCAGGAACCAGGAGAACGTAATTAGCGTGGTAAAGGTATTTTTTAAATCACCGGTACCCTGCAGGAATGCTGCTTTTAAAGGACCCTGAAACTGGCCATTGGCAGTTGTTAAGAAGCCTACGATAAAAAAAAGGAAAACCATCGTTAGAAATGGCATTAAGTAGTTGACACTTTTTTGTTCTGAAGACATCGTTAAAGAGTTTTTAATTTAATTATAAAATAGGTATAAAATTTTTTACAATACTTTGTATTGCAGGCAATAGAGACAAATGTAAGAGTTATTTAGACGAAAAAATAAATTTTAGCAAAGCATTTTATCAGGTGTTAAAATTGAAGTTGTTACATGAATATGAGCATTATACAAACAATGCAAAACAAAATAATTGCTATTAAATATTTCATTCTTAAATTTCGTTTTTATTTATATCTTCAAATGCCATATTAAAATACGATTTCATGGAAATAATACATGTAAGTGCAGAATGTTACCCTGTAGCCAAGGCTGGCGGACTGGGGGATGTTGTTGGGGCATTACCTAAATACCAGTGTAAAGCAGGCCATCATTCAAAAGTGGTTATGCCAATGTACAGGACCAAATTCCTGAATAATAATGAATGGGTGGTTGATTTTAAAGGGAAAACAAATTCAGGCGGCTATTTTTTTGAATATACTATTATTAAGGAAAAAACCAATAAACTTGGATTTGATTTATATCTGGTAGATATATTTGGTTTGCTGGACCGTGAGTCTATTTATGGTTATAGTGATGATGCCCAAAGGTTCTTAGCATTTCAGATTGCTGTAATTAACTGGATTAATCAATGGGAACATATTCCTGATATAATACATTGTCATGATTATCATGCAGCCCTGATTCCTTTTATGCTTAAAAATTGTTTTGATTACAGAAGGCTGAATCAGATAAAAACCATTTTAACTATCCATAATGCCCAATACCAGGGATGGATGAAATGGGAGCAAAGGAGCTGGTTGCCTGTGTGGGATGACTGGAAGTGGGGAGACCTTGATTGGAAAGGAGCTTTAAATCCATTAGCCAGCGGTATAAAATGTGCCTGGAGGGTAACTACTGTAAGCATGAGTTATATGGATGAGTTACGGTTTAAAAGCAATGGCCTGGAAGATTTATTTGAATATGAAAAAGGAAAGTGCAGGGGCATATTAAATGGGATAGATAATGAAGTCTGGAATCCTGAAACAGATGAGTTTATTGCACACCAATATAAAATAAGTACAGTTGCCGGGGGTAAAAAGAAAAACAAACAGGCATTATGCGAGCAGTTTGGATTAGATGAAAATGTTCCTATGATTGTCTTTATCGGACGATTAGTGGGAGAAAAAGCCGCAGATCTTTTGCCTGATGCCATCAGGTCAGCTTTATGGTCACTCAAAGGAAAAGTAAGCTTTCTGATTCTTGGTAGTGGGGACCCCGCAGTAGAAAATGAACTGAGAAGCCTGAATGGTAATTATCCCGGCTTTTACCATGCTGTAATTGGTTATAATGAAGCCTTGTCTCATAATATGTATGCCGGTGCTGATTTTCTACTGATGCCAAGCAGGGTTGAGCCTTGCGGACTAAATCAGTTATATGCTTTAAGATACGGTACGGTGCCGATGGTAAGGAGTACCGGTGGGTTACAGGATACGGTGCTTGATATGGGTGATTGGGAAGGTTTTGGAATCAGGTTTAATCATGCTTCTGTAGGAGATATACATTATTCTATTAACAGAGCAGTAGAAGTTTATGATAATAAGACCCATTTAAACTGGATGCGGAAATTTATGATGAAGATTGACCATAGCTGGGAAAGTACCGTAGAAGCTTATACGAATGTTTATAAATCATAGTTGAAATAAATACATAAATCACTTATATTCATAGTAACAATAATTTTCTAAATAAAACATATACATTTTATGGTTAGTATTTCAAATAGTGTTCTATCCGTTATATTGGGAGGTGGAGCCGGAACGAGATTATATCCTTTGACTGCAAGCAGAAGTAAACCTGCGGTACCAATTGCAGGCAAGTACCGTTTAGTAGATATCCCTATCAGTAATTGCATTAATTCAGGGATTAACCGGATGTTTGTCTTAACACAATTTAATTCTGCCTCTTTAAATAAACATATCAAAAACACCTACCATTTCAGTGCATTTGGTAATGGATTTGTAGATATACTGGCAGCAGAACAGACACCTGACAACCCAGGCTGGTTTCAGGGAACTGCTGATGCAGTAAGGCAATCATTACGCCATATCAGTAATCTTGATTTTGAGTATATATTAATACTGAGTGGTGACCAGTTATACCAGATGGATTTTGATGAAATGCTTGCTGATCATAAAGCACGTAAGGCGGATATATCCATTGCAACCATTCCGGTTCATGCAAGGGAAGCGTCTGAGTTTGGTATTTTAAAAGCCAATGAAGAATGTTTTATTACCTCTTTTATTGAAAAACCAAAAGCAGATATATTACCCGATTGGATCAGTGATACAGGAGATATGATGAGAGCACAGGGAAGAGAATATTTAGCTTCTATGGGTATTTATATTTTCAATAAAAATGTATTATACGATTTGCTGAAAGAAGTATATCCGGATGCTACAGATTTTGGAAAGGAAATTATTCCAAATTCAATTCATCAATACCGGGTTACCAGTTTTCAATATGATGGTTACTGGACCGATATTGGAAATATTTATTCATTTTTTGAAGCCAATCTTGCTCTTACAGAAGATATACCTTTATTTAATCTGTTTGATAAGGACAGGACTGTATATACACGTGCAAGAATGCTGCCGCCTGCTAAAATAAGCGGAACTACCCTAGAACGAACCATTATTGCTGAAGGGTCTATTATTAATGCGAGCAGAATGGATAATTGTGTAGTGGGTATCAGGGCAAGGGTAGGATTAGGTTCTACAGTTGTAAATGCCTATCTCATGGGGAATGATTTTTATGAAACATTGGAAATGATGAATGAAAATGTGCGGAAAGGAATACCCAAATTAGGAATTGGTGAGCGTTGTTATATAAAGGATGCCATAGTGGATAAAAATTGCCGAATTGGAAATGATGTAAGAATAAATGGTGGAAAACATCTGGAAAATACGGATCATGCCCTTTATACAGTAAAAGACGGGATTGTTGTTGTGAAGAAAGGGGCCATATTACAGGATGGTTTTGTAATTTAAAAATAGAAAAAAGCATCCATTTGGATGTTTTTTTTATATACATTTACAATGTGTAAAATTTACATGATATAAACGATTGCTATGGCATTATCAAATTCTGCTGCTACAAGTACTTCTTCTGTTAATAAGCCAAAATTAAGTTTTTGGAAAATCTGGAATATCAGTTTTGGATTTCTGGGCGTTCAGATAGGCTATTCTTTGCAAAATGCAAATACCAGTAGAATTTTATCTGCTATTGGTGCCGATCCGCATCATTTAAGTTTGTTCTGGTTAGCAGCCCCTCTGGCAGGTTTTATTGTGCAGCCGATTGTTGGTATGTCGAGTGATAAGACCTGGACCCGCATTGGCAGACGAATTCCATTTATATTAGGTGGTTCATTTGTATCTGCATTTGCTATGTTTTTTATGCCCAATTCAGAACATTTTGCAGAGTTGCTGCCTCCACTTTTATTTGGGGCCACCATGTTATTACTAATGGATACATCCTTTAATGTAACCATGCAGCCTTTCAGGGCATTGGTAAGTGATATGGTACCAGATAGCCAAAGGAATAAAGGCTATGCCATACAGAGTTTTCTGATTAATACCGGAGCTGTAATCGGGTCAATGCTACCGTTTATATTAACCGCAATAGGTGTTGCCAATGAACCAACCGCTGGTGCAAAAGTTGCGCCTACTGTTGTATGGTCCTTTTATTTTGGAGGTGGTGCGTTGCTGTTAAGTGTAATCTGGACTTCTTTCCGAACTAAAGAATACCCTCCGGAAGAATATGCCAGGTATAACAATTTAACTGAAGAATCAGTTAAGGAGAAAGTCAGCTTTTTAACATTACTGAAAAATACTCCATCTGCTATGTTGCAACTGGCAGTTACTCAGTTTTTTTCCTGGTTTTCATTGTTTTTGATGTGGGTTTATACCACTCAGGGTATTGCCCAGCATATCTGGAATACTACTGATCCCAAATCCAAAGATTTTAATGAAGCGGGTAACTGGACCGGCGTAATTTTCGCCGCTTACAGTGTATTTGCAGCTTTATACTCATTAGCTTTAACCCCTTTAGCAAATAAGTTTGGAAGGAGAAATACGTATATGCTTTCCCTGCTTGCAGGAGGATTGGGGTTATTGTCCATGATTTTTATTACTGATAAGAATTTGTTGTTTTTATCTATGATTGGTGTAGGTATTGCCTGGGCAGCCATTTTAGCTTTGCCTTATGCTATTTTATCTTCTTCCTTACCTGCACGTCAAACAGGGGTATATATGGGTATTTTTAATGCAACCATTACTATTCCGCAGATATTTGCCGGACTGGCAGGTGGTGTAGTATTAAAGTTACTGGACGATAAAGCGATAAATGTAATAGGTGTAGCAGGTATTTCTATGATTATTGCTGGTATTTTGGCTAGAATTGTTATTAAAGCAAAGGATTAAATTATCAAAATTTTGAAGATTTATTTTTGATGAATGCCAATAATTGTTTAAATTATAACCTTTCTAACTTTAAATAATTCAATATGAAAAAGATACTGCTTTTTTTGTTGTTGATTGGCATATTCCGTCAAGTTCAGGCTCAGGATGTAGGCCAGATTCTTGCCGGATCATTACAGGATGTAAACAGGTATGCGGATGCTTATCTGAAGCCTGCCGGTGAAGGGGAAATTTATAACATATCAAGGGGTTGGTTTAACACAGCTAGGGTACATAAAACCCTTGGATTTGACATCTCTATAAAAAGTGAATTTGCCATTATTCCTGATGGCTCTGCTAATTTTACATTTAACAACAGTGATTATAATTCATTTTCTTTAGCAGGTACTTCTACCTCTGCTACTTTGCCAACAATTGCCGGTGGAAACACTTCTCAGAGTATCAATGTGAATACAACTGTTAATGGACAGCAAGGGCATACAAGTTTTAATGCTCCTAACGGATTAATGGGAAATTTTAACAGCAACCAATCCATCATTCCGGTTTCTGTGCCATTGCCTATTGTACAGTTGTCTGTAGGCCTGTTTAAACATACAGAACTGAAAATCCGTTATTTTCCGAAAACAACTTTCAATAAATTTGATCTGAGTATTTTTGGTGTTGCAGTACAGCATGAGATTACTAATTATTTGCCTTTTGCCAGGAGAATTCATTTTCTTCATTTTTCGGTGTTAGCAGGCTATAATTCTATGAATGCTGATTTTAAACCAAACTTTGATGCTTCTTCAGCGGTACAAAGTCCCAATGCCAATATTAATTATCAATTGGGTGCATTTACATTACAGGGAATTGCCTCTGTTAAATTCTCCTTATTAGAGCTATATGCTGCTGTAGGGTATTCAAATGGAAATTCTACCATGAATGTAAACGGAGATTATACCATTACCTATAATACTAATTATCCTCCTCCAAATAACAAAGCTACTACTACTAAGAGCAATCCGGTTTCCCTGTCTTACAGTGCAGGTGGGGTGTCTAATACCTGGGGAATCCGGTTGAATCTTACGATATTAAAAGTATATGCCGATTATACATTTGCTAAGTATAAAGGAATTGGAGTAGGTGTTGCACTAGGTATCAGATAAAAAATATAATATGAAAACCAGGTTATTAGTTTTAGTTCTCATTGTGTTCAATTGTTTTGAAGGGTTACAGGGCCAATATGCAAATATTTATCCCACAAACTGGTGGGTAGGTATGAAACATAATAAGATACAGTTATTGGTAAAAGGAAATTACGCAGGATTTAACAGGGAATCGGTGGAAATCAATTATCCGGGTATTCTGGTGAAGGAAGTTCACCAGTTGGAAAATGGAAAATATATGGCCATTGATATTGTGATTTCTGAATCGGCCAGGCCCGGAAATGTAAGTATTGCTTTTACTAAAGGAACTAAAACAAATAAGGTAGATTGGCTTTTAAAAACCAGAAGAAAGGGGAATGGTATTGCATATGCACAGGGTGTTAATTCTACAGATCTGGTTTATTTAATTATGCCTGACAGGTTTAGTAATGGTGATACTACCAATGACCGTATTGCCGGAATGAGAGACCAGTCTTTAAACAGGAATGAAATTTATGACCGTCATGGTGGGGATTTTCAGGGCATTATCAATCATTTGGATTATCTGCAAAGTTTGGGAGTTACTACATTATGGATGACACCGGTAATTGAAAATGATCAACCTAACAGGACAGAACATGGATATTCATTTACCAATCATTATAAAATAGAACCCCGTTTTGGTGGAGAAGCTAAATACAGGGAACTAAGTGATTCTTTACATAAACGTGGTATGAAGCTGATTCAGGATGCTGTATATAACCATGTGGGCAGTGAGAACATTTTCAACCTGGATCCACCAACCAGGGACTGGTTTCATCAATGGCCTTCTTATACACAAACCAGTTTCAAGGATCAGCCAGTGTATGATCCCTATGGGTCTGCTATTGATAAAAAAATACTGAGTGATGGATGGTTTGATCATAGTATGCCTGATGTGAATCAATCCAATCCTTATTTTGCCAATTATCTGATACAGCATGCCATCTGGTCTGTGGAAGAATTTGGTGTAGATGGCTGGAGGATTGATACCTATATTTATAATGACCTGCAATTTATGAACCGCTGTAATACAGAACTGATTAAAGAGTATCCTAAAATGACCATGTTTGGCGAGACTTGGGTACATGGTACTGCCAGTCAGGCTTATTTTACCGCCAATAATATTGATGTACCTTTTAAAAGTAACCTGATTGGGTCAACAGATTTTCAAACCTTGTTTTATGGTATTGTGCCTGCATTAACACAGGATTTCGGTTGGACAGACGGAGTTAATAAACTGTATACTACATTGAGTAATGATTTTCTTTATAAGAATGCCAATAACAATGTGATATTTTTGGATAACCATGATCTTACCCGTTTTTATTCTGAAATGAAAGAGGACGTAAATAAACTGAAAATGGGTATTGCCTGGTTACTGACCTGCAGGGGTATTCCACAGCTTTATTATGGCACTGAAGTATTAATGAAGGGGGTAAAGAATCCTGATGGATGGGTAAGGTTAGATTTCCCCGGCGGATGGAAAGGTGATAAAAAGAACTCGTTTACTACTGAGGGGATGACAGATGCTGAGAAAGATATGTTACTGTATACAAAAATACTTGCCAATTATCGTAAACATTCTACAGCCATTACCAAAGGAAAATTAATGCAGTATGTACCTAAGAATGGTTTATATGTTTATTTCAGGTATGATGCAGCACAAACAGTAATGTGTGTCATGAATACTGATAATAATGAGCAGAAAGTTGATTTTAAAGATTTTACAGAACGTACACAGGGCTTTACAAAGGCAAGTAATGTTATGAATGGTAACCTTCTGAACTCCGGTTTTAGTATACCCGCCAAAACCATGTGGGTATTGGAACTTAAAAAATAATCATAGTAATGAATTGATAATATATTTTTTACCGTAACTGCCCCAGTCGCTGATAGCTTTTTGTAAAACCAGTTGTAAGTTTTTATAATCTGTCTTTTTCATTTTGCCGGTTGGGGCAGTTAACTTTTCTGGCTTTGGGTCTATTAATTCCAGCTTTGTGGCAAATAGTGTCATATTACTTCTGGGAATTGCAATTCCCAATATCATTCCGGGTAAATTACAAAAGGATAAAGGTCCGCCGCTTACTTCAATCTGATCTGTATAAAATGCAATTACATATACTGAATCCAGTATCTTTCCAACTGCTTTTCTACAGGTAAATCCTGCAATCTCCCTGGTGTCATTGGTTATTTTCCAATCTACTTTTCTGATAGTATCATTTAACAGGAAAGTCTCTTCAAAAATATGTTGCTTCTTTGCAAAAACCTGCTCCAGCAAGTCTGAATAGATGATATCATCCGTACTTTTGTCGTCACTGAAAAAGGGTATTTTTTCTTCTGAGTCCCTGGCTTTTTCAAAGACAGTTTTATTGTCTTTGAAATACAAATTAAAATAGGTAGATCGGTATTGCGGTATTTTGTCTTTAAAGTTTTCCAGCCAGCTTTCGCCTTCTATCATTTTATGCAGGTTTTCTTTTTTCTCAAATTCTATTTTTCCCTGTTTAATAAATATAGCCTGGGCATTTACATTTAAATGGAATAAGGCTATAAAGAATATGCAAATGAATAGTTTAGTTGTCATCGTCATTGGTTTTTCTGTTTTTAGAAAATTTCCATCTCAGGCTTAGCAGGAAATATCTTTGAACGGTGGTATAAGTGTTTTCTGAAATAAAGTTGCTACTGATATTACGGTTGAATCCAATATTTTGGTTTAAGATGTCATTTACTGAGAAGATCAGCCAGAGGTCCTGTTTTTTAAGTATTTTTCTTTCTGCGGAAGCATCCCATACTATCGCATTATTCTTATTATCAGTAGGATTGAGCTTTTGCCTGAACTTTACATCTATATTTGAATTCAGGTTCCAGTTTTTTATAAAATGGTAAGAAAAATTATTACTGATGGTGTGCGACCAGTAATTAGTTTTTGCAGTAGTATTTATGGATGAAACAGAATGACTGTACAGTGGATTGTAGCCCAGATAGAAATCCAGCTTTTTCTCAATGTATTTGTTCGCCCTTAGATTCAATCCCAGGTTAAAACTATTAGTTATATTTTCAATTCCGTTAATGAAATTAATATTTCTGCTTCCATCAATTCTTGGCCCGATACCCAAGTCCAGTTTCATGAATTTGATTTGCCTTGAATAACTGAAACCTCCGTAATAGTTAAAATTACCATTTACATTAACTGTTTGTGAAATTCTCCTGCCCAGGCTATCGATTATTACACGGGTACTGAATGCATTTTGAGTTACCGAGATATTGCCATAGCCCCAGATACCACGCTGACTTAACACTTTATAATCATTAAAATTCAGATAGATATTGTGTACAAATGAAGGTTTTAAATCAGGATTACCCTGAATGATATTTAAAGGATCTGTATTATTGGCAATAGGTTGAATCTGGCTTAAAGAGGGCTGCCTCGTAGTTCCATCATAGTTTAAATAAAGGCTGCCTGCGCTGGAATATTTCCAACGAATATTGGCAGTAGGGAAGTAGTTGGTAAAACTTCTCTGAAAGGAACTGTCATTATACAGATTATGTTGTTTCATAGACAAATCCTGAATGGCCAATCCTGCTTTTGCAGTTAATTTTTTAGAATTATAATTCAGCAGGAATCCACCCCTTTCTGCTGTATTTTGAAATTTATAATGGTTGCTGTATAAAAGGTCTAAGGAATCATATATACCATTGGTTTTATCGAAGGATTTGGTGTTCTGTTCACTGTTGCTCGAATTGATAATATAATTCAGGTTTAAGGAAAGCTTTTTTGTTAAGGGTTCTGTATAGCTTATTAGTCCCTGAACTGCAGTAGCAATACCAGTACTGCTTTTCTTCTGATCAATCACAGAAGTGCTGTTGATGATATTACTGCTGTAATAATCAGTTTCATTATAAAGAAATCCATTATCGGTGCTATTGGAATTGGTAATACTGCCGTTAACCGTTAATATGCGGGTACCTGCTTTATTAAATTTGTGTTTAAAAAATAAATCCGCTTTTTGCATATTATTATCCAGATCAGATGTATTTGTCCGGGTATTGGTATTTACCTTTTGTAAAGTACTGGAAAGATAATCGCTGTTAAAATTAGAAGCCGTTCGGGTATGGCCGAAACTACCTTTTACATTTAATGTTAAGGTATTTAAAGAGTCTATATTGAACTCATTTTTAGAAGAAAAAGTTTGTTGCCATTTGCTGTTATTAAAGTGGTTGGTCTGGTTATTATAATATACACTATCCGGTAAAATATAAGTTGAGTTGGTAGTGGCTTCCCCGGCATTATTCTGGTGTTTAAAACTGTAGTTATTAATGGTATTATTTTTTAAGGCTCCGAATTTTTTATTAAACATGGCAGCGGTAACCAGGTTTTCAGGAATACCCTGTAAATTGTAATTGTCAAAACCATCTCCTTCCCAGCTAACACTTACATTTCCACCATCCACACTGGAAGAAATCATACCATAATCCTGCATTTCGTTCCAGTTCATATCATTCTTCCCGGTCCTGTCGGCAGTTACATAAGCACCAGTCTTCATTGTACTCGTAAAGCGGTTAAAAGTACCTTTTCCCTGATAGTATTTATTAAAGTCAGTACCGGCCTCCACTCTTCCAAAATAACCCTTTTTAGCATCTTCTTTTAAGATCAGGTTCAGGGTTTTCTGTTTTTGGCCATCGTCGATACCAGTTAAAACTGATTGATCACTTTTCTTATCATACATCTGCACTTTTGCTATGTCTTTGGCATTTAAATTCTGTGTTGCCATTGTGGGGTCATCTCCAAAAAACTCTTCACCGTCTACCAGTACTTTTTCAATTTTTTGTCCCTGCGCCGTTATTTCCCCCTTACTGTTTACAGTAAAACCCGGAAATTTTTTAATCAGGTCTTCCACATTGGCACCAGCCCTTACATGAAAGCTATCTGCAATTATTTCCAGGGTATCTCCTTTAAATCGCACCGGTGCAATTTTTTGTCTTACAATTACTTCTTCCAATAGGTTAGCTTTAGTAATCAGTGCCAGGTTATTTAACTGCAGGTGGGAGGTATCGGCAATGGAAACTTCATCCATAAAATCTGCATAATCCGGATAGGTAATCAATATAACATAAGTTCCTGCTTTTACATTCTGGAATGCAAATTTACCATCCTTTTTTGTTCTGGTAAACTTATATAGAGTTGAATCCTTCCGTTGTAAAAGTGTTACTGTAGCATTTTCTAAATGTTGTTTGTTTAGAGTGTCAGTTATTATACCTTTAACGGAAGCTTGCTGAGCGTTACCTGCCGTTAGAATGCATAATGTAATAAGTATCAGGAAACAAAGGTTTTTCATGCAGAATATTAGTATGGTAAAAATGAATGTTGGTGCAAAATCGATAAATTGTAGGACTATTCAGCAAAATAAACTTGTAAATAGTTGTTAAAATATATATATGAATCATTTAATTAAAACTTATGGCTGCCAGTAAAATAAAAACTACTGATAATAAAGAAGTCGCAATTGTTAAAAAAAATAATAAATCAAATAAATTATCTGAAGTGCCAGAAAAAAAATACGAAGAAATTCATTTTGTAGATGCAGCGCAGCCTGTATGGAATTATTCCTTGTTTTCAGAAGATGATATCCATAATTTTCAGAACGGAACACATTATAGTCTATATAAAGTATTGGGGAATAAACAAATAGAAGTATTAAGAACGTTGGGTACCTATTTTGCTGTTTGGGCACCCAATGCTACCTGGGTAAGTGTTACCGGTTATTTTAATGAATGGAATAAAGAAACGCATCCTTTAAAAGTTAGATTAGACCATTCCGGTATCTGGGAAGGGTTTATACCAGGATTAAAAGCCGGGGAAGCATATAAATACCATATTCATGGTTTTCAGGGGATTAAACTGGATAAAGGAGATCCCTATGCGCATTTCTGGGAAAAAAGGCCTTTTACGGCTTCTATTACCTGGCAGACTGACTATGACTGGAAGGATGCCAACTGGATGAAGCACCGTAAAAAGCACAATGCTATCACTTCACCTTATTCTGTATATGAGATTCACCTGGCCAGCTGGATGCGGCCTGATAAGAATGATGAAGAATCTTATAATTCCTATTTTCAAATTGCAGAACGCTTAGTTCCTTATGTTAAGGAAATGGGCTTTACCCATGTAGAGCTGATGCCTGTTATGGAACATCCTTTTGACGGGAGCTGGGGTTACCAGGGCACCGGTTTCTTTGCACCTACCTCCCGGTTTGGAAACCCGCAGGATTTTGCATATTTGGTAGATCAATTTCACGAGGCTGGTATTGGTGTAATCCTGGATTGGGTACCCTCTCATTTTCCTTACGATGCACATGGTTTATTTATGTTTGATGGTACACATACTTATGAATATGCAGATATGCGTAAAGGGTACCATCCAGACTGGAACTCCTATATTTTCAACTATAAACGTGGAGAAGTAAAAAGTTTTCTGATCAGCAGTGCCCGCTTCTGGTTTGAACAGTTCCATATAGACGGTATCCGGGTAGATGCAGTTTCTTCTATGCTGCGATTGGATTACAGCAGGAATGAAGGCCAGTGGGAACCCAATGAATTTGGGGGAAATGGCAATATTGAAGCTATTGCGTTTATTAAAGACCTGAATGAGACTTTATACCGGGATTTTCCTGATATTCAGACCATTGCAGAGGAGGCCAGTGACTGGCCTAAAATAAGCAGGCCTACATTTGAAGACGGACTGGGATTTGGTATGAAATGGATGATGGGCTGGATGCATGATACTTTGCGGTATTTTAAAAAAGATCCTATTTACAGGCAATTTCATCAGGATGATTTTACATTCAGCATGATGTATTTTTATGACGAAAACTTCATGTTGCCTTTAAGCCACGACGAAGTAGTGCATGGTAAAAGTCCGATGATTTACAAAATGCCCGGGGATGACTGGCAGAAATTTGCCAATCTCAGGTTATTGTATACCTATATGTTTACCCATCCCGGAGCCAAATTACTGTTTATGGGGGATGAATTTGGTGCCACTAACGAGTGGAATTATAAAAGTGAGTTGCAATGGGACCTGCTGGGGCTGGTAAGCCATGGAGGAATGAAATTCTGTGTGCAGAAACTGAATGAGTTATACCGAAGTGAGCCTGCATTATATGAAAAACAATTTGAACAGGGTGGTTTTGAATGGGGAGACCTGAGCCATAGAAATGATTGTGTAATTGTTTATAAACGTAAAGGGAAAAAAGAGAAAGATGATGTGCTGGTTATCCTGAATATGAACCCTACTGTAAAATACGATTGGGAAGTACATGTTTACGGTAAAAGTGAGTGGAAAGAAATATTCAATAGCGATAATAAGGAATTCTGGGGTACCGGTGATGTATACAATCCTTCAATAAAGGCAGAAAAAGTAAACCCGAAAGACAAATGGTATAAATTAAAACTAAACCTGCCACCTTTAGCTGGTATTGTAATTAAATAAAAATCTTTGTAACTTTTTTTACGCATGTTCGTTGTATTGAAAAACTATGAACATGCGTAAATTTTTATTATCCTTTGCAGTACTCCTGATTACTGCAACAAGTTTTGCTCAAAATACCGTTCATGCCAATAATGCCAGTACCCGTAAAACAGGTTCTTTTCATGGTGTTGCTGCATCTGCCGGTGTGGAAGTAATCCTAACCAAAGACAATAATGAAACGGTTGTTGTTACAGCTGATAACAGTGATATTGTTAATCATGTTAAAACAGAAGTGGTAAATGGAATCCTGAAAATCTATCGGGAAAGTGACTGGCATTTCTGGAATTCATATCATGGCACTATAAAAGTATATGTAGGGTATCAGCATCTGGATGTATTAAGAGCAAGCAGTGGTGCCAGCATTACTTCAGATGTACTGAAACTGAATAAGTTAAATGCAGAGGTAAGCAGTGGGGGAGAAATGGTTTTATCCGGTACTTCAGAGGATTTAAAAGTTGAAGGCAGCAGTGGTGGTAGCTTTAAAGGATATGATTTTGTAACCAATACCTGCGATGCAGAAGCAAGTAGTGGTGCGGATATCAAATTAACCATTCAAAAGGAACTTTTTGCCAAGGCAAGCAGCGGCGGTGAAATTAAATTTAAGGGTGCTGCTGTTATTAAAGATATTCAGGTTAGCAGTGGTGGGGAAGTAAAGAGAGCAAAATAGAAATTGCAGGGAATTAACAGGTAGCTTTTTTGGGTTAAACCCATATTAAACCCATGTTAAACCCAAGACATTCCAAGGTAATTGTGGGTTGCAATGTGTTTAAAATGCATAAAGCCTGACTTTAAGGATAGCCAGGCTTTATGCATTTTAGATTAAGGTGTTTTCAGTCCCCAGTCCCTTCCCTTTAAAACTGCCGGCACGCCATCGGTAATCCATTTGGCTGGTTTTTCTCCTTTTAACAACCAGTCAAAGTATTGCTGTTCTCTGATCTGGATATCTTTCCGGTTTCTTCTTTCCACCAGGTTATGGGCTTCGCCATTATAGTTTAATAACCATACCGGTTTATTCAGGCGGCGCATATCTGTAAAAAATTCAATTCCCTGGTACCAGGGTACGGCACCATCTGCATCATTACTCATAATTACAAGCGGTGTTTTTATATTGGGCAAATGGAATAAAGGAGAATTTTCAATAAATAAGTCCCTCTTTTCCCATGGAGTAGCTCCAATACGGCTTTGAGAATGTTCGTACTGGAATTGCCTGTTTAAACCACTTTCCCAGCGGATACCACCATAAGCACTAAACATATTCACTACAGGTGCACCAGCCCATGCTGCGGCAAACAGATTGGTTTGTGTAATTAATATGGCAGTTTGGTATCCACCCCAACTCTGGCCCTGTAATCCCATTTTGGTACTGTCTACAAACCCTGTTTTCATCAATTCCCTGGTGCCGCTCACAATATAATTATAAGCATCTTTACCGGGATGCCCGGTTGTATACCAGATATCCGGTACAAAAACGATATAGCCACGGCTTACAAAGAAAGGAATATTTAAACGGGAAGGTGTGGGGGCGGGGGGCAGGTAATTATACAGGGTATTGTTATTTCTTTCATAGAAATAGACAATCATAGGGTATTTTTTACCTGCATCAAAATTTTCCGGTTTATATAAAATGCCTTCTGTTGGTTTTCCGGTATAGGCTTTCCATTTAAATAGCTCTGCAGTACCCCAGGTATAATTGCTTTGCTGGGGGTTAATCTGTGACAAACGGAATGTTGAATCATTCAGTAAACAGTAAATATCCGGCGACAGGTTAAATGTTTCTTTTGTAAATGCAAAAACGGTAGTGTCTTTTGCTTTTATAATTGCGTTGATATTATTTTTTTCAGTTTCAACCGGGTGGCTAAATATCCGCTTTTTTAAGTTGTACAATGCCAGGGCTGTGGATTTGTCCTTCTCATTAAAGGCCCTTAAAACCAGTTGCTGATCGTTAGTGATAAATTTTTCTTCATTATCTACAGTCTGATAAATGAACTGTGTTTTTGTTTTTCTGCCATTGGTTAAGCAAACAGATTTATTTTTTCCTTCCGGATCAACCATCCAGATATCGTACCGGTCATTGATTAATACAGCTTTATCATCCTGCATCCATTTCACCACACCATAAGGGTTCGGGTCATCCGGCATATCAAATTCCTCATTATATAATGGGTAAGCAATGTCATTGGCAATTATGGTTATTTGGTGGGTAACAGCATTGAAAACCAGGTATTTCCTTTTACGTTCATCATACAGCAGCAAGTATTTTCCGGTATAAGAAGCGGAAACGATGCCCTTAAAATTCTTAATAACAGTAAAACGGGAACCATTATCAGGGTTCACCGCATCAATGTCTTTCAAAGTATAGCCCTGCCATTGACTTTCTACTCTTTTTCCATAATCTGAAACAGTATAAAAACTGGAACCATCCCCTTCCAGTGTTGTTAGAATTTTATCTGCCTTTTCATTGGCTAATTGTATAATTTTATTCCCGGAAAAATCAAAGCGCGCCAGATAATTTTTCTTAAGGTCTTTATCCAGATTATATAATTGAACCGTCATCAGGTCATCATCTTTATAGTTCCATACATCAACATTTACCCTTTCAAATTCTGGCAGGGAGGTATCCTTGATGGGCAATACAGGTGCTGTGCCAAAAAACAGCCTGTTGCCGGATTTACTGAAACTGATATTGCCATACTCAGCAACCGTAAAATTTTCCGGAATACCTTTAGTAGTATAATCTGCAATCAGCCTGGCGGAATCAAATCCCGGCTTGTAATAATAGAGTTTGTAATATTTACGCAGAGCTTTTGTAACACTATCCCGTTCAGCGGCAAATGCCAGTTGGTTTCCGGCTTCATCAAATGCAAAGGATTTGGTATCGTTTACCCCTATTAATAAAGTATCTGTTATCCCTTTTTGAGTATTGTATTTTAATAAAAAAGATTTGATACCGGCATCATTATTCTTACGGGTTGTTCTGATAGCCAGATTATTGCCAGTTTTGCTAAAAGCATAGTCAGCCACCATTTTAAACAGGACTTTATGATTGGCAGAAAGTTGGACCACCACTAAATCAGTTCCTTCTTCCACACTATCCTTTGGTGCTTTTGGTAAGTTTTTCACTTCCTTATTATCCTGCAGTATACTAATACCTTTTAATTGAACTTCTGCCAGCTTGTTGTGAAGGCTATCTGCAACTTTAGATAAGCTATCTGCCAGTACTTTTAAATAAGTTACACTGGCTAAACTATCTGTTTTAGGCTTAGGCTCCGGTAAGCTTTTTTCAGAAAGGTAGGCCAGTACATCAGCAGATTTCTCCGGTATTTTAAAGCTTTTTACCCTGGATATTTTTTGAATGGAAAGTGATTGGGTATTGATGATGGCCAGGCTGTCTTTAGGCATTTCATCTGCTTTCTTTTTCTGAATTCTTGCTGTTCTGATTTGCTGGTAACCCGGCTTTATTTTACAGATAATAAAAAGGTTATCATCTGTAATTTTAGCTGCATAACCCCTGGCTATTTCCATGAGCTTTTTTCCCCTGGTTTCCTGAATAACCAGTAAGCCATCCCCTTCCTGCGGATTAATGGTATATACTATCAGTTTTCCATTATTGCTGATCAGTTTTTCCCCGATACTTTGCCAGCCATCATAAACGGAATGGTCCAGCGGTTTCTTTTGTGCTTCTATAGTTGAAAATAAAAGGGGGGTCAGCAGGCAAAAAAGTAGTTTTCTCATTTGATGGGTTTTGTATAAACAGAAGGGTTAATTCAGCAAAAATGTAAAATAATCAATTATTTACAGCAAAAATTATTTAAAAGGCACTAAAAGTAAAGGAACCGAGATTGGTATAAAAACCTGTATTGAGATTAATAAAAGGCACTAATGCTTACGCAATTTAATAATTCTGATCATCTGCAACATAACAGAAAGTCCGATCAAGCCAAAGCCCCAATAAAAACTAACATGCAGGTATTTGTTTTCATGATAGATCAGGAAGGCAAGTATAATACCATAAACAGGTTCCAGGTTAAGGGTAAGGTTTTGGGTAAATGCAGAGACATTCTGAAGGGATTGTAAAAATAAGTCCATTGCCCATACCGTGCATAGCCAGCTTAATATCAGCAGCCATCCGGCATCTTTCAAGGTTGGAAGGATATGCGTTGGTGGGAAATAGTGGAGATATGCCGGCATCAGCAGGGTTAAAATAGTTAAGCCGCCTGCCAATTCATAAAACATCATTGTTTTAGAGGAGGCAACCTGTACATATTTTTTATTGAGAACTGAGAACAAGGCCGATAAAACAGCAGCCATTACCCCAATTATAATTCCGGTTCTGTACCGGTTATCGAAATGGAAAATCAGGTAAATACCTAAAAGGCACATTAATCCCAGTAAAACTTCAATAAAACTGAACTTTTTTGCAGTTAATAAAGGTTCCAGTAAGGCAGTAAAAACACCTACAGCAGCCATGCAGATCAGTCCGATAGACACATTGCTGTATTTAATACTTCCATAAAAACAAACCCAATGCAAAGCAATAAGAAACCCAATCAGAAACAGCTTTATTACAGCAGTAAGCGGTATTTTTTGTAATTGTTTTCTCAGGGGTAATAAAATGGCCAGCGTGCAGACTGTAATAAAAATCCTGAACCAAACCAACAGTCCTTCGTTAAGGGTAATCAGCATTCCCAAAACACCGGTAAAGCCGGCAAGGAAAACTGCAAAGTGTAATTTGATTAAGGAAGACTTCATCAGGCAAAGAAAATGAATTCAGCAATAAGAATTAATTATTCTATTTTATGCGCACAGTACTATACTGTGATTAAGGGAGTTTTCAATATATATAGTGGATAGATGCTACCTTGTTTTGTTAGAAAGGAAGCGTTTGTTAGACATGCCTGATAAAATTAATGGAAAGTTGTTTATTTAGAGCACCAGGAAAATATTATTTTCCTCCTGCAATAAATTGGCTATCTGTTGTAAAACTTCCGTTTATCACCTTACCGGGTTGTAATTTTACTCTTTTCAGATAAGCCCCAAATAAACTTTCCCATTGAATTTTTAAAACCCCAATCATCCCTTCTTTCAGGATTTTACCACTCATTTTACTTTCGCCAATCAGCCTGTCCTGAAAAGTGATGGGCACTTCTTTAATTTTAAATCCTAATTTCCAGGCAGTAAACTTCATGGCAATCTGAAAAGCATAACCAATAAAATTAATCTCATCGAGATTGATGGACTTTAATACCCTTTCATTGTAGCAAATAAAGCCGGCGGTTGGGTCGTTTACCGGCATCCAGGTGATTATTTTAGTGTATAAAGAACCACCTCTGGAATAAATATGACGGTCAACAGGCCAGTTTACTACCTTTCCCCCTTTTACATACCTGCTTCCAACTGCAACATCAGCACCCTCATTTTCACAGGCCAGGTAAAGTTTTTCCAGATCATTCGGATTATGGGAAAAATCAGCATCCATTTCAAAAATATAATTGTACTGGTGCTTTAATGCCCATTTAAAACCATGGATATATGCAGTACCCAAACCCAGTTTTCCTGACCGTTCTTCTATAAACAGCTGGCCTGGAAACTGATTCATTAAACCTTTTACAATTGAGCCTGTACCATCTGGAGAGCCATCATCGATTATTAATATATGATAATTTAATTGAAGAGAGAATATTGCATTCAGTATATTGCTTATATTTTCTTTTTCGTTATAAGTAGGTATAATTACTAGCTTTTTCAATATTTTTAAGGTAATTAAGAGTCGAAAATACAATTAATAACAGACTTATAAAACCACTTTCAAAAAAAAATAATGATATTAATTTTTTTATACTTTCTTTAGTACCGTTCTGTTAAGGATCTCAGTGAGTTTTTGTTTAGTATTCATTGGAAAATCGCCCTTCATCATCCAGTCGTAGTACTGAGGTTCTTCTTTTAATACCTGTACAACCGGTTTGCCCTTATGTTTACCGAAATTAAAAACTTCAATTCCTTTGTCTTTGATAAACCTTCTGGCAAAATCTACAATATCGTCTTCACCTGTGAATTTTACAATGCTTTCAACTGTATTGCCAATCTGGTTGTATTTTTCCAGCTGTGCCTCCAATACTTCCCAGGTAGCAGTAGCATCATGCTCTGCACTATGCGCACCTTCCAGTGTTTTGTTGCAATAAAACTTATAAGCAGCACTTAAAGTACGTTGTTCCATCATATGAAATACTTTCTGAACATCCAGCATTTTCTTGCCATCAATAGAAAAATCGAGCCCTGCTCTTAAAAACTCTTCCAAAAGCATTGGAACATCAAACCTGTTGCTATTATAACCAGCAATATCGCAATTATCAATAAATTGTTTAAATTCATTTGCCACCTGTTTAAAAGAGGGAGCATCTTTCACCATTTCATCGGTTATTCCATGTATATCACTTGAGGCTTTTGGAATGGGCATTAAAGGGTTAATCAGTTTTCTTTTTACCAGTTTTGTTCCATCCGGTGAAATTTTAACGATTGCAATTTCCACAATTCTGTCCAGGCTAATATTAATACCTGTTGTTTCTAAATCTATAAAAGCTAAAGGACGGGTAAGTTGAAGTTTCATTTGTATCAATAATATTAAAATTGAGTGATTGAATTTGCGAAGTTAAGTATATCTAATCCATCATAATTGCCACTACTCATTAAAAGTAAATCAGTATTATTAAAATCCTGCAAATGCAGCCAGTTCCATAATTCTTCTTTATGATTCATAACCAGTAATCCTTTCTTTGCAAATCCTTTAGCAACTTTATCCTTATCAAGATTAGGCATGCGTTTTAACTCCAGCGCATGTTTTGAGTAAAATACAATGGCAATATCCGCTTTTTCCATTGCGCCATTATATTCATTCATAAACTGTTCATTAAGGCTACTGAAGGTATGCAACTCTAAAATAGCGATTAATTGCATATCCGGGTGTTGTTCTTTTACAGCATCAATACTGGCTTTTACTTTGCTTGGAGCATGGGCAAAATCTCTGTAAACATTGGTATCCTGATTAGAAGCAATTAATTCTAACCGTTTAGATGCTCCGGTAAATGAACTGATGGCCTTCACAAAATCTGGGGCAGTAATTCCAAGTTCTTTACAGGCATACCAGGCTGCATTCAGATTTAATAGATTATGATTACCGAATACTTTTAATACTGATTCAGCATTTTCAATAGTTACAGTAGTTTTTCCATGGTCAATACTGTTTTGCGGAATACTATATGGCTGATACCTGATATCTGACCTTTTACATTTAAGTACCAGATTATTCAGTACTTCATCAGATTCATTATAGATAAGAATTCCGCCTTTTTCAATTTTATTGATGAAAATAATAAACTGTTCCAGATAAAAATCAAAGGTTGGGAATACATTAATATGATCCCATGCTATTCCGGTAAGAATGGCTATATGGGGGAACAAAAAATGAAATTTTGGTTTCTTCTCAATTACACTGGCCGGATATTCATCCCCTTCACAAACAATTACAGGGGCATCAGTTATAGCAACCGAATGATCAAAACCCTGTAATTTGGCTCCTACCAGATAATCGAAATTCAAATTATTCAGTTTTAGCACATGCATGATCATACTGGTAGTGGTTGTTTTTCCATGACTACCACCCACCACAATTCTTTTTTTATGAATACTTTCCTGGTAAATGTATTCGGGAAATGAAAATATTTTAAGGATCAGCTCTTTTGCTTTTAATAATTCCGGATTATCTCCTTTTGCATGCATACCCAAAATAACTGCATCCAGATCAGGCGAAATCTTTGAGGCATCCCAGCCCGTTGAGGCAGGTAATAAACCTTCATTTGCCAGATTTGTTCTTGCAGGTTCAAAAATTTCATCATCAGAACCAGAAACTATATATCCTTTTCTTTTTAAGGCAATTGCCAGTTGGTGCATTACACTGCCTCCGATTGAAATAAAGTGAACTTTCATATATTTTGCCTTTTTTAAGCTATTTTACAGGTTATTATAAAAAAAAATAAATTTTAAGGATCTCTAAGCATCATTATTAGGTCAATCCTTATCTTTGAGTAAATCAAGTGCAAAATAAATTCTAATCAATCAATTTTAGCTATGAAAAAATTAATCGCACTCGCTTTTTTATTTTTGGCAGTAGCGGCAATGGTATCTTCCTGTGCTCCAACAAGAGGCCGGGGTTGTCCTTCTACCAATAAAAATTATTTTAAACCTTAATGCTTTCCTTTTAAATACATGAACTGGATACCGCTCACGTCTCCTGAACAACTGGAGGAAATCAGGATTAAATCTAAGGAAAAACCACAAGTTATTTTTAAGCACAGTACCAGCTGCAGTATCAGCAGTATGGCTTTATCCAGATTAGAAAGAAGCGAATCTGTTGCCGGTATTGATTTTTACTATCTGGATTTAATTGCTTACCGTAATATTTCTGCTAAGATTGCTGAAATATTTGAAGTAGAACATGAATCTCCTCAGATATTATTGGTCAGGAATGGTGAATGCATATATGATGAAAGCCATTATGGAATTACAATGGAAGATGTAATTGCAAATTCCAATTAATTATTATTCCCCCTTTTTATATTTTAAATGCTATCAGGTATTTAGTAAATTCGTAAGAGAAATCTGAATATCATGAAAATTACAATATTTGGCGCAACTGGCCTGGTAGGCAAACAGGTTGTAAGAAGAGCTTTGGCAGAAGGGTATTCTGTTTTAGCTTTTGGAAGAAATATTGAACAGTTTTTAGACCTTGCTGCCCGTAATAAAAATCTTGAAGTGGTAAAAGGATATGTTTTTGATGAAAGTGAAGTATTAAATGCAGTAAAAGGAAGTGATGCAGTTATTTCCACTCTTGGGGGATCCTTTGATGGGAAAGACAAGACCAGGAGCCTGGGGATTAAAAATATAGTGGTGCAAATGAAAAATGCTGGTGTTAAGCGGATAATTGCACTGGGTGGGATGGGCCTTTTAAATGATGGGGAGAATGGATTACTGATGGATTCTCCTGATTATCCGGAAATGTATAAACCTGTTGGAAAAGAGCATTTGCAAGCATATCAGTATCTGGCAGATTCAGATTTAGACTGGACATTTGTATGTGCACCTGATATTATTGATGATGATGCTAATCAGAAATATACTACAAAAGCAGATTATTTGCCAGAACAAAATTGTTTTAGAATTTCTTCAGGAAATCTGGCTTTGTTTATGGTTACAGAACTTACTCAAAATTTGTTTGTGAAAAAGAAAGTGGGTATCAGTAACCGGTTATAAATATTTTTTTACAATTACCTTCATTCCTGCTTATTTTATTGAATTGTTGGGGTTTGATGGCATTTAAAGGTGAAGGACTAATTTAAAAAGGCTTAATCGAAATATTTAGCCATAATCCAGTCATCCTGTACATCAGTTCCTAATACAAAACTTGCATTTGCAATGATTACAAATCCATGCTTTTTATAAAAACGGATGGCCTTATCATTTTTCTGCCAGACACATAGCCAAACGGCATCTTTTTCTCTTTGTTTAGCAATTTCAAATGCTTTATGCAAGAGAAGTGTACCAACGCCTTTACCATGAACATTTTTAACTGTGTATATTTTCGCTATTTCCAGGCTTTCAAGATGGCCGATTTCTTTTGGGGTTGTGCTTTCACTGAGTTTTATATAGCCTGTAACTTCTTCTTTTTTCTCCGCTACATAAAAATCGTTTGAAGCATCTGAAATTTCCTCTTTAATATGTTGGAGTGTAAAATTTGCAGATAGGTATTGTTCCATATCATCAACTGTATTTTGTTCATGATAAGTATCGTAAAAAGTTTTACTGCCCAGTTCAACCAGCAATTCTGCGTCTTTTATATCTGCTTTTCTGATTTTCATTAATGGATACTAAACAATCGGTTTTGAATTTTTAAAAACCTTTAATACATTATTCTGAAGTTAAAACAGAAGCACTGTCTATAACCCTGCCTCTTTCTGTTTTCAGCATTCTGGAGGGATACCTGTTAATTACAATAAAGTCATGCGTAGCCATAATTATAGAAGCTCCATAATCTTTTGAGATCTGGAACAGTAATTGCATGATTTCGTCACTGGTTTCTGGGTCAAGGTTTCCGGTAGGTTCGTCTGCAAGTATTAGTTTTGGTGAGTTTAATAAAGCGCGTGCTATATCTACACGTTGTTGCTCTCCACCGCTCATTTCAAATGGCATTTTAAAACCTTTACTTTTCAGTCCAACTTTATCTAAAACATCATTAATCTTTTCTTCCATTAGTTTTTCATCTTTCCAACCCGTTGCCCTTAAAACAAAACGTAGGTTTTCATGAACATTTCTATCTGTAAGTAATTGGAAATCCTGAAAAACAACCCCAAGGTTTCGTCTTAAAAAAGGAACTTTTTTCCAGTCCATTTGCTTCAGGTCAAAACCAACCACTTCACCGTTGCCTTCTTTTAGGGTTAGTTCTCCATAAAGCGTTTTTAAAAGGCTGCTTTTTCCGGTGCCAGTTTTCCCAACCAAAAAAACAAATTCACCTTTGTTAATTGTGAAATTAACATCCTGGAGAATAAGGCTATTCCCCTGGTAAATATTTACATTCTTTAATGATACTACAGTATCTGACATATAATTCAGTTAAGTTATTCAAAAATAAAAAAAAGCTTAATCTCCTTAAATATAACATCTTTTTTTGGAGAAGCTTTTTTAAAAAGCATAGTTAATTTCACCAAAATTACCTGATAAGGTCAACTCTTTCTTTTTTGCATTTTCAACTCTGCCAATAATTTTTCCTTCAATTAGAAAATGTTTAGCAGTTTCAATCAGTTTAAGTGCTGTTTTTTCAGATGTAAATATTTCCAGCCGGTGCCCCATATTAAATACCTGATACATTTCCTTAAGGTCAGAACCAGAGTTTTCCTGTATTAAGTTAAATACAGGAGGTACATCAAATAAATTATCCTTAATTATTTTAAGGGGACGAGGTAAATATTTCATGCATTTGGTTTGTCCGCCACCACTGCAATGGATAACACCTGAAATATCTTCAAAAAATTCATTCAGTACTATGTTCATCAGGGGCGCATAAGTTCTTGTGGGTGACAATAGCAATTTCCCGATTGTATAGAAAGTATCCTTTATTTTAAACTGATCTTCTACTCTGTTTTTACCAATATACACTACATCAGGGTCTAAGCTGTTTTCATAAGTTTCCGGATATTTTTCTGCATAATATTTATTCAGAACATCATGCCTTGCGCTGGTCAGTCCATTACTTCCTAATCCACTGTTATAGTCAGTTTCATATGATGCCTGGCCACTGCTGGCAAAACCAACAATTACATTACCGGTATCTATTTTGTCATTGGTAATCAACCTTTTCTTAGGCCATCTGGCAGTCATGGTGCCATTTACAGCAATTGTTCTTACTACATCGCCAACATCAGCTGTTTCTCCCCCTAAATAATGAATATGCACACCAAAAGACTTAAGTGTATCAAAATACTCCTGAGTACCATCAATAACAGCCTTAATTACCTCGCCAGGTATCATTTTCTTATTTCTGTCAATTGTAGAGGAAAACAATAAATTATCACAAACGCCAACACAGAGTAAATCATCCAGATTCATTGCTACAGCATCTTTTGCTATTCCTTTCCAGACGCTTGTATCACCGGTTTCACGCCAGTACAGGTAAGCCAGAATACTTTTTGTACCTGCACCATCTGCATGGCTTATATTAACCCAGTCAGCGTCGCCACCTAAAAAATCAGGGTACATTTTACAGAAAGCATGGGCGTATAATCCCTGATCCAGGTTTTGAATAGCTGCATGTACCTCTTCTTTTTGAGCAGAAACCCCACGTTTTGAATAAAGTGACATCTTATTATTAAATTGATATGATGCAATTGATGAAACGCAAATGTAATTAAAGGTTTCCCAATTTGGTTTTCACATTTATTGTTTCACTTAAATTTGCCAACTTATGAAGTGTTATAAAGATTTAAATACATTACCGGAATTTAAAAATGCCGTGATTACCATTGGTACATTTGATGGAGTTCATTTGGGGCATCAACAGATTTTGGCACAATTAAAAGCAGAGGCCAAAAGAATTGGAGGTGAAACAGTTATTATCACCTTTAATCCACACCCCAGAAAGGTATTTTCCTCTATTCCCGGTGAGATTAAATTGCTAACCACTCAGACTGAGAAAAAGAGCTTATTAAAGAAAGCAGGGATAGATCACCTGGTAATCGTTCCCTTTACGCAACTATTTGCCAATCAATCGGCTGAACAGTATATTGCGGAGTTTCTTGTTAAATATTTTAAACCACATACCATTATAATTGGGTATGACCACAGGTTTGGTAAAGGAAGGTCTGGCAATATTCAGTTATTGGAAATAAAAGGAAAGGAATTTGGGTTTGCAGTAAAAGAAATACCAGAACATATTTTATCTGAGGCAAAAATAAGTTCTACCAATATCAGGCAGGCTTTGAGTAATAGTGATATTGATACAGCAAATGGATTATTAGGATATGACTATTTTTTTGAGGGCACTGTTATTGAGGGAAATAAATTGGGAAGGACAATTGGTTATCCTACTGCAAATCTCCATATTGAACACGAAGAAAAGTTAATTCCCGGAAATGGCGTATATGCAGTAAAAGTTTCAATTGGGAACAAAGAATTTGCCGGTATGATGAATATTGGCATAAGGCCCACTATTGAGGGAACTAAAAGGACAATTGAAGTAAATATTTTTGATTTTAACCACGATATTTATGGCGCTTCTGTAAATGTATTTATTAAGTATTATATAAGAGGGGAAGTGAAATTTAATGGACTGGATGCATTAAAAGAACAATTGAAAAAAGATGAGAATGCTGTTAAATTATTAATAAAAAGAGGGTACTGAGTTTTATTACGGTACGCTCTTATAACTCCTAATTCATAATCTTAAAAATCATTTCTTTCATCAGGCCAGCATCAGTAGTTCCGGCATCACGAATACCGAGGCTTCTCAGATTATATTCGTGTAATAATAACAGTACATTTTCTACCCCAGTAAAATTATAGCTTCTGGCTGCCAGCATATAATCTTTAATAAAATAAGGATTAATACCTAAAGAGCTGGCAACCGCCTTTTCGTCATTGCTTCCTGCACCAAAAATCATAAATACCTTACTGAAAAAATTATATAATGCTGGCAGCAGCATTTGAATAGGTGCCGCCTTTGGGTTTGCCTCGAAATACTGTACAATCCGTATTGCCTTGGAGAAATTCTTTTTAGCAATGGCATCCTGCATTTCAAATACATTAAACTCTTTACTTACTCCTATATAATTTTCAATATCATCTTCAGTAATGTTTTTTCTGTTGCCCAGGTTTACTTCCAGTTTTTCTATTTCATTTTGAATCCTGCTTAAATCATTCCCTATATGGTCTACCAGGATGGTTAAAGCACGCTGACTGATACTGAGCCCATGCTGTTGAACCAATTGGTTAGTCCATTCAGGTAACTGATTGTCATATAATTTTTTAGTGCTAAAAAATTCTGATTTCTGTTTGAGTGTTTTGGCAAGTTTACTTCTCCCATCCACCTTTTTTTCTTTGTAGCTTACAATAAAAACTGTAGATGCAAGCGGATTTTCTATATAGGGTTCCAGTTTTTCAAGGTCTCTCATTTGCTGAGCCTCTTTTAAAATAACCACCTGCCTCTCAGCAAACATCGGATATCTTCTGCAGGCATTCATTATGGTAGCCCATTCTGCATCTTTCCCGTAGAAGACTGTAAGATTAAACCCTGCTTCATTTGCATTCAGAATATTGCGTTCTGCATAATTAATGAGAATATCAATGAAAAAGGGTTCATCACCTTCCAGCCAGTAAACGGGTTTGAAAGTGCCTTTCTTCCAATCGGATAAAATTTTTTCTACACTCATTTGGAATGCAAATATCTGTCACTCTGTAAAAAGAACGAAATCAATTGTTAAGATATTATCCAGATATAAGAAGGATATTGTTATCTGTTAATGGTGGGAGGTCTCTGAATCGTAAAATTATATTTGCAGTCACAATTACATCTTTCTGGCAATATTCTACTATTCTTTGTAAATTTTTCTCTTTATAATACACATCCTGCACCATACTGCCGTCAATATCAGATTTAGAAGTAGGTATTCCCAATACGCTTGCAAGCAAGTGAAGGGAAATATAGTTTTTATTGTCACCAAATTTCCAGAAGTTCAGGGTATCTGCCATTTTAATTTCCCAGGGCTTTTTGTCCTGAATTTGCAGGTATTCCGGTAATGGAATTCTATTAATGAGCATTCTTCTGCAGATATACGGGATATCGAATTCTTTTATATTATGCCCCGCAAATTGGAAATTTTTATGATGCCAATACATTTTGTTACAAAGTGTTATAAATCCGGTGAGTAGTTCAGCTTCATTGTTTCCACTGATAGATTTTATTCTTAAAGAAATTGCTCCTTGGTCATCTTTTGTAAAGAATCCAGTGCTGATGCATATGATTTTACCAAATTCTGCTAAAATTCCCCCTCTTTTTTTGTAAGATTCTTCTCCGGAAGTATTTTCTGGCATGGTTTTGGAAATTTTATCTAACCAGAGTAGCTGCCATTCCGGAGAAAGGAGATTAAAATTCTCTTCCTGAGGTACAGTTTCAATATCAATCAACAATAAATCTGACAACATAATAGTTTATTACATTATTATTTAAAACAAAATTTATGAATTACGCTACTAACACCAATTCGCCAACACCTCAGAAAGATAACAGAAAAGTATGGTATAGTCTGTTAATAGGTCTGTTAGCAATTACCTGGGGGTATATCATTTATGATAAAAATAAAACTAAGGAAGTTATTATTCAAAAAGATATTCAATATGTAAGTGTCAGTAATGCAAAAGATTCACTTCAGATATTATATAATGTTGCTGCTGCCAGAGTGGATTCTATAACTGAAACTAAAATTAAGCTGGAAGGTTCCCTTGCAGAAAAGAATAATGACATTATTAAATTAAAATCAAATATCAGAGCTATTTTAAATAATAAGAATGCATCAGATGCAGATTTGAAGCAGGCCCGGGAACAAATTACCCAGTTAAATGGTAAAATAGATGATTTATTCTCAGAAATTAATAAATTGAAAGGAGAAAATCAGCAATTAAGTACTGCAAACCAGCAATTATCTACAGAGAAGAAAGGATTGGAGGATAATCTTTCAGCTACACAGACCGAAAATAAAAATCTAAATGAAAAAGTTGATGTTGCGTCTACTTTACATGCTTCCAATATTAATGTAACTGCTGTTCAGGTTAAAAAGAGCGGTAAGCAAAAAGAAACAAGTACTGCAAAACATGCGGATATGTTTGTTATAGGTTGTGATATTGATGAGAACAGGGTTACTGCCAGTGGAGCTAAATCATTATATGTTATTGTATATAACCCTGATGGAACTCCTTCGGCCACCTCCGGTACTTTTAAATTGAGAGATGGAAGTGATAAGCCTTATACGAACAAGATTGATGTAAATTATGAACAGGGAAAAACATTGCCGGTTAGTTTTACCTGGAAACCAGATGATAAGTTTCAGACCGGAGAATATAAAATTGAAATATATAATAATGGCTTTAAAATAGGAGAAGGAATTAAAAGCCTTAAGAAAAGTACCTTTTTAGGATTATAAAATAATTATTCTTAGTCAAAAAAGGCAGCCTGATGGCTGCCTTTTTTATTAAATTAATTTTCCATCCTATCTTTAAAAAATGATTAAGAATTGGTTTAATGGCAGAACTGTTTTTACAATTATTGCAATTATTATTGTAATGGCCACAGTTATCTATTCTAATTATTTGTCAAAAAAAATTGCAGTAGAAGAGCGTATAAAAGTTGAAAACTGGATTGAAGCCCAAAGAACAATCGTAAAGTCATCTGATAACAGTACCTTAAACCTTGCTGTTAGGATATCAAGGGATAACCATGATATTCCAATTATTGAAACGACTGAAAAAGATAGTATAACTGGAAACTATATTAATCTGGACAGCAATAGTGTTCAATCTGATAAAGGATATCTTCAAACGAGATTGCTGGAATTCAAAAGACAGAATAAACCAATCATAACAGTTATTTCAGTCAAGCCCTATATAGCCAATAAGTATTATTATGGTCAAAGTATTTTACTGAAAGAAATCAGGTATTATCCAATTATCCAATTATTTGTAGTTGCTTTATTTATCATTATTTTAATTAATTCTCAACGAATTCATTTCAAAAGTTCTCAAAATCAGATTTGGGCAGGAATGGCAAAAGAAACAGCTCATCAGTTAGGAACACCTGTAACCAGTTTAGAGGGGTGGGTTGAAGTTCTCCGTGATGTGCAGGGGAGTGAACTGTTTTTGCCTGAATTAGAAAAAGATGTAAAAAGGCTTGTATTGATAACAGACCGGTTTGGAAAAATTGGAAGTACCCCACAACTGGAGAAAAAAGATACGGTAGAACAGATCAGAGTAATGATGGATTATATGAGAAAAAGGGCTGGTATGCATGTAGATTTTTTACTTGAAACTGATAAACCAGTAATTGAAGCTATGATTTCCCCACCCTTGTTTGATTGGGTGATAGAAAATCTACTTAAAAATGCCCTGGATGCCATGGAAGGGAAAGGAAAAATATCTGTGTCTATTGCAGTCCTTGAAGATTTTGTGCAAATTGATATTTCGGATACCGGAAAAGGAATTTCTAAAAGGAATTATAAAAATATATTTAAACCAGGATTTACAACAAAGAAAAGAGGATGGGGGCTTGGCTTAACGCTTACTAAGCGTATAGTAGAACAGTATCATAATGGGAAAATATCCATTTTACAAAGCGAAATGAATAAGGGAACTACTTTCCGAATTTTATTGAATAATCAGGGTATTTAGACTATTCTATTCCTGAATTTTGTTCAATTACAGGATCAGTAAACCGTCCAAAACAATTCATAACTGTTTGCCATTGATGCATGGATTGGGGAGATGTGGTTTCTGTAAATAAATCAGCTTCAGCATACAAATTCAGCAAAGCCGTCTCATGCTGTTTTCTTTCAGAAAGTGAATGTTTTTCATTTGTTAACCGAAAAAAGCTTTTCCTTATCAGGGAAAGCTTTTCATCGGGTAAGTGATCAAAAGCATGGTTCTGCAGAAGTATGCCTGTAGTATTCACTAAAAGTTGAGAGGCAGTTTTCATAGTTAAATATTTATTTGCAAACTCCAATTTAAAGTTTAAATCTGTGTTAAGTAAAAATGAATAAATTGTTATCCGGTAATAATAGTGGATAAAAAGGGTATAAATAACTTCCAGCCTGATAATAAAATAAAGCCATCTGTATATAGATGGCTTTAGCAAAATTTTAATAAGATATTATTGTTTAATCTATATATTGCTCTTTAACTACCAGTTTCAATTCTCTGTTTACTTCCCATTTCTCAAATTCTTTGGCAACTTCAGTGAGGAAACTAGCTCCAACGCTTCCATCAATAATTCTATGGTCATAACTCAAAGATAAGTACATCATATGCCGGATACCCACAAAATCACCTTTTTCAGTTTCAATAACTACAGGTCGTTTTTTTATTGCGCCTACAGCTAATATAGCTACTTGTGGCTGATTAATGATTGGAGTACCCATCAGACTGCCAAAGCTGCCCACATTGGTAAATGTAAAAGTACCACCCTGAGTATCATCAGGCTTCAGTTTATTATTTCTTGCTGCATTTGCAAGAGTATTTACTGATTTAGCCAATCCAATTAATCCTAATTGTTCTGCATTCTTTATTACAGGAACTATTAAATTTTTGTTAGGGAGTGCTGTGGCCATCCCAATATTAAAGAAGTGTTTTATAATAATTTTATCGCCTTCAACTGAACTGTTCAGAATAGGGTAGCGTTTCATTACTTTAGTCAAACATTCAATGAACATTGGTGTAAATGTAATTTTTGTACCTGCTTTCTTTTCAAAATCTTCTTTAATTTTCTCTCTCCAAATCACCATATTAGTAACATCGGCTTCAGCAAAACTTGTAACATGAGCACTGGTTGATTTGCTATTGACCATATGTTGTGCAATCAATTTCCTCATCCTGTCCATCTCTATAATTTCAACATTTGGGTTTGGAATTTCTGAAACTGATACAGAAGGCTGGGCAGAGGTATTAATTTCTTTTACTGGAGCTATGATAGATTCAACCTGAGAAACAGGTGCAGTTTGCACATTTGCTGTTTCCGGTTTTTGTACTGTATTTTTTGCTGGTTCTGTGAAAACCGGTTCATTTTTTAAAATAACCTGAGGTTCCGCTGCTTTTATTACAGGAGCAGTTTGAACCTGAATTGGTTCCTCTATTGGATGGGCAGGCACATTTTGCGGAACTGGCTGTTCGGCAATTGGCCTGATTGGTGATTCGGCTTGTTTATAGATAATCTGCTCATGCTGCGGAGGTATATAAACTGGTTGTGGGGCAGTAAAAACAGTTTCAGGAATTGGGGCAGTAATGGGCTGTTGAAAAACAGGTGTTATTTGCTGAACAGGAACATTATGCTGATTTGTAACAGGTACTTGCTGAACAGGAGTTTGAACAGCAGGAACTATTGCGGGCTGTGCAGGAGAATTATAAATAGGTTGTTGTGCAGCCTGAGGAACAAATGCAGGAAATTTACCTGCTCTTTTATCAGAAATATACTGTAAAACATCTTTTTTTGAAACCCTGCCATCTGCACCGGTTCCCGGTATTCTTTCCAGTTCACTTAAGCTTAAACCCTCACTGTTTGCGATGTTTAAAACTAAAGGGGAGAAAAATTTATTATTACCTGTAGTAACTGATTTAGATTGAATTTGTTGAGGAATATAGGGCACCTGTTCTGGTTGATAATTGGTTTGCAAAGTTGTTATATCTGCTACCGCAGTTGCAGTTGGTTGAGAAAATTCTGTAACAGGTGCAGCAGGTATTGTATAATTTGGATTACTTACTGGTGGAACAATATGCTGTGGAGCGTCACGATTCACTTTATCTGCAACCTCAATTCTGGCAATTACAGATCCTACTGCAACAACATCATTTACGTTGTACAATATTTCTTTGATTACACCTGATACTGTTGATGGAACTTCACTATCAACTTTATCAGTTGCAATTTCTAATACAGTTTCTTCTTGTTGTATATGTTCACCAACATTTTTATGCCAACGCAAAATGGTGGCTTCCATAATACTTTCACCCATTTTGGGCATTACTAATTCAGCTATTGCCATACTAAGTGTACTGATTTTAATGGGTTAAAATCTTACTAACTACTTCCTATTCTTGAATTAACCTGGTTGTTCACACAATTTTTTCACATTCAGGTGTTATAAAATACATTCGAAAATATATAAAAAAGCCTCTTAATCAACCTGTTTGATAGATAATTATGCAGCAATCAGCATTAAATCTAAGTCAAAAGTAGTTTTTAGAACCGGAAATTTATTCAACTGTTATCCACAATTAATTGACGTATTAAATTCATTGCATTTGTAGCAGTAGCCTGAATGTTTCTGCTTCTTTCGTATCTGAAATTAAATTGGGTTACAATTATATTATTTTTTGAAGCAACTGCAATCCAAACAAGGCCGGTTGGTTTTTCCGGAGATCCGCCATCAGGGCCCATTATACCACTTACTGCTATTGCATAATCCGTTTTCATTAATTCTAGAATATTCAAAGCCATTTCGGTAACAGTTTCTTTACTAACCGCACCAAATTCTGTCAATGTTTCGGGCTTTACATGCAATATTTCTTCCTTAATTTTATTGGAATAGCTAACTACCGATCCTGTAAAATAGGCCGAAGATCCGGGAATGGATGTTAATAAGTGGGCAATATATCCACCAGTACAACTTTCTGCAGTGGCAATAGTCTGATTTTTTTCTTTTAATAAATTCCCCACAACTGCCTCCAGTGGCAAATCCCTGTCAGTTACCAAAAAATCTTTTACCTCCAGTTTTAACTGTTTAAATTGATCATCAAGTAAAAGGTTTAATTCCTTTAATTGATCACCAAATCCGGTTAAACGCAATCTTACCATACCATAATTGGGAAGATAAGCCAGTTTTAAATGGGAAGGTATCTGTGCTTCAAAATCTTTTATTTTTTCAGCTAGAAATGATTCGCCAATTCCTGCAGTTAGTAAAGTTCTGTGTTCTATAAAACCAAGCTGAAATTTGTGTTTGATAATTGGAATTACGTGATTTTCTGTAATCCATTTCATTTCACCAGGTACACCGGGCATTGAAATAAATATTTTTCCTTCTTTTTCAAAAAGCATTCCGGGTGCGGTTCCTTTTTCATTGAGTAAAACAGTACAGATATCAGGAACTTCAGCCTGTTTTTTGTTTCTTTCAATCATTGGCCTTTGTAAAACATGCTCAAACAGGTGAGTAACAAAATCCAGAGTAGGCTGGTGTATTACCATCCTGCCACCAAAATATTCACATAAAAGTGGTTTTGTAATATCATCAGCTGTAGGTCCTAAACCACCTGTTAATAAAATAATATCTGCATGTTTAGTTTCTTCATTTAATGAATGCCAAATATCTTCCCAAACATCACCTACTGCAACCCTGTGTTTAACAAATATTCCTATTTTATTTAATTCTTTTGCAATCCAGGCACTGTTTGTGTCAATTACCTGCCCTATCAGTAATTCATCTCCAATTGTAATAATTGATGCAAATACTTTTTTCATGCTGCAAAAATAAGCTCCAGTTAGACTGTAAGATTAACATTTGGGAAAATTTAAAAACGGAATGAGTAAATAATTCAATGCAAGTAACTATATTGTTGAAAAATCTGTTAAAATGCAAACACAAAATTTCAAAAATCATTCCCGTTATGTTTTAGGGTATCATGTATTTACATTTTTATTAATTCTTGCATTATTAGGTGGTTCAATTGCAAACCTTGCAATATCTACTTCTGAAAACCGGTATTCAGCCTCCCTGATAATATTGATCGCAATTATATTTGGTTGCTTTTTCTGGTTTACCCGTGCTTTTACAATGAAAGTGCAGGATCGTGCAATCAGAGCAGAAGAAAGCCTGCGTTATTTTATTCTGACAGGAAAACCTTTTGATAAAAAGTTACAAATGAATCAGATTATTGCTTTGCGTTTTGCAAGTGATGAAGAATTTGAATTACTGGTTCAAAAAGCAGTTACAGAAAATCTGTCCTCAATCCAGATTAAGCAATTGATTCAAAACTGGAGGCCAGATTTGGACCGGGCTTAACATTTTTCCAGATTCAATTAAAGAAAGGCTTTAATTTATTGTACAATAGTTCAGGTAAAGTTGTTTTGTCCTTTGTTTTAATATCTAAAAAGTACAAAACAACTCTTCCTGTGGTTAACAATTTTCCTGATTCATTGTAAACTTCCTGATGGAATTCAATTCTATGATCAATTGGCAATTCTTTTAAAATCGTTTTAATAGTCAGCAAATCATCATAATGGGCAGGGCGTTATTATTTACAATGCAATTCTACAATGGGCATAATAACACCTGATTCTTCCATATCTCTGTAAGTAAATCCAAGTTGCCGGATACTCTCAGCTCTTCCAACTTCAAAATACTGGGCATAATTTCCATGATATACTATATTCATCTGGTCCGTTTCTGCATACCTGACCCTTATTTGTGTACTACTTTCAAACATTTTTCACATTTTGTTGGTAAGATAAATTTATTTTTTTTGTTTTTCCACAAATCATGGAACGTGATTTGTATGATAAAATGTAAAGTAACTTTATTTGCTTTTTAGAAGGGAATTCTAAAGTCATTTGTTCTTTATTTTTCTGAATTATGGTTGATTACGGTGCTAAAATTCAATGTCTGAACATTTTATAAAAAAATAAACTTTATATCCAATGAGTAAAATGCAAAGAAATTCTTGAATTATGTTATTTTTTATTAAGAAGGAAATTAAAATATTTACTCAGTAAGTTTTAAAATAATGTATGCGTACAATTCTAAAAATATCCTGCGTTGCCATTTTTTCAATCTTTACACAGATCTCAATTGCTCAGTATACGGTAGCATATAATGACCCTGATGCTGCATTTAAAGCTGCTAAAGAATTTTATCAGAAAAATCAGTACAGCCTGGCGTATCCTTTGTTTAAAGAACTGTATAATAATGGAATATTTAATAGCAATTTCCCGGTGTCCATTCAAACGGAATCAAAGTATTATTATGTTACCTGTGGATTGAAATTAAATGATGCTACCACAGTTCAGCTTGCTATTGATTTTATTGATTTGGAGCATCATTCTCCCAGAATTGAGATGTTAAGTTTTGAACTGGCGGAATATTATTTTCGTCAGCAGCTTTATGGAGATGCCATTATCTATTATGATAAGGCCGGAATTGAAAATCTGGCAAACAGTGAAATTTCACTATTGAAATTTCATAAAGGATATGCTCATTTTGTTCAGCAGCAATTTAAAGAAGCAAAACCATATTTTGATGCAGTACGTCAAATGCCGGGGAGCCAGAATTATATACCTGCCAATTATTATTTTGGATTTATTTCTTTTGCTGAAAAAAAATATGATGATGCTTTATCTTCTTTTTTAATAGCCGAAACCAGTCAGGATTATCAACATATAGTTCCATTCTATATTGCCGAAATCAAATATTTTACCGGACATCATGATGAAGCTTTAAGTATTGCTGAGAAAGCAATTCAGCAAGGCGGTCAATATTATGACCTTCAGCTAAAACAACTGGCAGGACATTTGTACTTTGATAATAAAGAGTATACAAATGCACAACCTTATCTTGAAGCCTTTGTAAATAAATCAGAAAAGATTTCCAGGGAAGATTTATATGAATTATCATATTGTTATTATGCAACAGGCAATTGGGGCAAAAGTATTGAAGGGTTTAAACAGTTAGGAGGAAAAGAAGATTCACTTGCACAAAACAGTATGTATTTATTGGCTATTGCTTACTTGAAATCTGATCAGAAAATGAATGCCCGAAATGCTTTCTCCTTATGCGAATCCAATAACAGCAATGCATTACAGAAGGAAGTAGCTTCCTTTAATTATGGTAAGCTAAGTTATGATTTAGGATATCTGGATATTGCATTAAAAGAATTTCAGTTATTTCTGGTAAATTATCCCAATTCCGTATATGTTCCGGAAAGTAAAGAATTACTGATAAGTGTATTGGCAAAAACCAGTAACTATAAAGATGCATTAAGTTTATATGAAAGTATTCCTTCAAAAAGTGAAAATATAAAGAAAATATACCCCGGAATATTGTATGGAAGAACAGTTGAACTGATTAACGACCGTAAAATTGATCAGGCAGATGAATTACTCAACAAAATTATACAAACCCCTTTTAATACTAATTATATACAGTTTGTGTATTTCTGGAAAGGGGAAATTGCATACCGGTTAGGAGATATCAGTAATGCTGTCAATTATTTTGCCAACTATCTAAAAGATCCACGGGTTAACGGAGAAGTAAATCTGGTTAATGCCAAATATAATCTTGCTTATAGTTTGTTAAAGAAAGAAGATTTTAACACAGCACAGTCTTATTTTCAACAAATAGTCAAAAATATTTCATTTAATTCCTCTGCATTGGAAATTGATGCCTACATCAGAACTGCAGATTGCTATTATATGAATAAAAATTTCAGGCAAGCTTTACTTATTTATGAAAATGTAATAAACCTGAATGTAAAAGGAGCAGACTATGCCATGTTCCAGAAAGCTATTATTGCAGGTGCTTCCAATAAGACCCAGGAAAAAATAGCAATATTACTAAATATGCAGAAACAGTATCCAAACTCTGCATTCACAGCTGATGCAAATCTTGAAATTGCCAATACTTATTTGTCTGATGAAAAATATGCTGATGCTGCATATCCTCTGGAAAAGATTCTTAAAGACAAATCAGCTACAGCTTTGTGGCCTCAGGCATATCTAAAATCCGGGGTTGCCGATTTTAATCTGAACAAGAATGATGAAGCATTGAATAATTTTACGCAATTGGTTGCCAAATACCCGAATTCTCAGGAGAGTGATGAAGCTATTGAATATATCAGAAATATCTTTGTAACCAATCAGCGGCCATCGGATTATATTTCTTTTATGAAGCAAAATGGCAAACCTGTAACTTATTCCGAAGAAGATTCATTGACGTATAAAGCAGCCCAGCTTCGTTACGAGGATAAAGATTTTACGCATGCTGCAATAGGGTTTAATGATTATTTATCAAAATTTCCGGACGGAAGGTATTTTATTGAAGCCAATTATTTTTCTGCCGAAATAAATATAACTGGTAAAAATATAACTGCTGCTTTGCCATTTTATAATGCAGTAGTTGCTAAATCACCAAATAAATATGCTGAAAGGTCCAGTTTGCAAAGTGCCAGAATTTATTATTTTAACCTGAAAGATTATACTGTTGCAGAAAAGTATTATTTACAGTTAAAAGCCTTAGCCACACAGCAGGAAAATAAACTGGAAGCAATGAGGGGCTTACTTCGTTGCCAATATAAATTACAGCAGTGGAAAGATGCAGTAGATAATGCAAATGATTTGTTGAAAGATGTATCTCTGGCAACAGATGATAAACAAATGGCTAATATGATATTGGCTAAAAGTTTACAATCAGACAACCGGATGGATAATGCTATGTCTTTTTACCGGCAGGTGATAGGGCAGGGGAAATCAGAGTATAGTGCGGAAGCTCAATATCGAATTGCTGAAATATTGTTTCTGCAAAATAAATATGCTGAATCAGAAAAAGCTGGTTTTGAAGTGATCAAAAAATATGGGTCGTATGATTATTGGATTACCAAAGGATATATTTTGCTGGGTGATATTTATTTTAAAGAGAAAGATTATTTTAATGCAGAAGCTACCTTTAAAAGTGTAACAGAGAATGCTACCAATAGTGAATTAAAAGAGGAAGCAAGTCATAAACTGCAGGATGTTTTAACTGAAAAAAATAAAGACAGTAAAGTTGATCAACAGTAAAGAATTATCAAACATGAACAAATTCTGTAAAATATACATATTCGCTTTATTAGTGCTGATTCCTTTTTCTTTTTTAAATGCACAGCATACAGGAAAGAAAAAAAAATCTACCGTACATTCTGCTCAGAAAAGTCAATCAAAGACTTCATCAAAAAAAGGAACAGTTTCTAAACCTGAAAGCACTTCTTTTAAAAAAGTTCAGGCAGAACCTGTGCAGATAGAATCCGACGAAACTGCACCAAAAGTTGTTACAGTAACTTCTGCATTCAAACCATCACTTAGAAATGCGGCAAAGATTAATTTTATGGCCGCTACACCTGTAACTGATTCTACCAGGATACCAGTTAACTATAATATTCCATCACAGAATCTGTTCTTCATTTATCAGCCTGTATCTATTAAACCGGTTGCATTTATTCCGGATAGTGGATTTAAATGGGTTAATAACCAATATATTAAACTTGGATACGGAAATTATGCTACTCCTTTTGCTGAAGCAGGATTTGCCTTTGGAGATGGAAAGAAAACAATTTTTGACCTGACTGGTAACTATATTTCCTCTAAAGGTAGTTTACCTTATCAGGAGTTTTCTAAAGTGGGTATTAAAGCTTTGGGCATATTTAATTCTGCCAATAATGAATTAACTACTAACTTTTTCTATAATAATTCTACCCAGTATAAATATGGATTTACTGATAAATCAGCTGTTTCAAAGGGTCAGCTGCAACAAAATTTCAATGCTTTTGGTGCAGAAATAGGCGTTAAAAATAAAATGCCATCAGATTTTGGTATTACCTATCATCCACAGTTCAAATTCATCAATTTTGCAGATAATAATGGCGCTACCGAATACAACTTTAAAGGGATAGCACCAATCAGTAAATCAATTACAAAAGTAATGTCATTTGATCTGAGCTTTACAGCAGATATCTCCTCACTCAATAAAAGTTCCGTTCCGGTGCAGGTAAAAAATAATCTGTATTATTTAAAAACCGGCATTCAGTTTAACACCCCAAATTTTAAAGTGAATGCTGGCATTCAGCCTTCCTGGGATAATAATAAATTTTCAATGCTACCCAATGTAACAGCTGAGGCAAAACTAAATAAGCAGAACCTGATGTTAATGGCAGGATGGGTGGGTAGTTTTACTAAAAACAGTTATTATTCCCTTTCTAATATAAATCCCTGGCTGGCACAACCCAATACATTACTGAATACAAAGCAGTCCGAACAATATCTTGGAATTAAGGGTAGTAACGGAAGCCATTTTACGTACAATGCCAGTATATCTTTTCTTAAATGGAATAACCAGCCTTTATTTGTGAATGATACGGCTAAATCCAATACCCAAACTTTCAATATAGTATATGAATCTGCACTAACAGGAGTTCGTTTTCATGCAGAAGCAGGATATACCATTCAGGAAAAATTTACTTTTATAGGGGGCTTTAATTATACTCAATTTGCGGATGAACAGCTATATTATAAACCATGGGGTTTATTACCCCTGGAAATTACAGGGTCTTTACGTTATAAAATAACCAGGGATATTTCTGTTAAATCTGATCTTTTCTTTTGGGATGGTTCTTATTACCGTACAGGTAGTTTAGGAACACAAAAATTGAATCCGGCTCTGGATTTTAATGCCGGAGCTGAGTTTTCCGTACTTCCTAAGCTGAATTTATGGATACAATTCAACAATATTTTCAACAATCAATACCAAAGATGGAACCAATACCAAGTTTTAGGTTTCAATGTATTGGGAGGTGTTGTATATTCGTTCCAGTAAATAATTTTCATGTACGAGTTTTTATATAAATATCTCATTGTTCATAATAGTCTTGGAATACCCGGTATTGGTAATTTTAATATGGACTATGCCCCTGCTAAAATAAATTTTGTTAACCAGGTACTGGAGGCACCGGAAAAAACAGTACAATTTAAAAACGAATATACAGGTGTGGACAAGCAGTTTTTACAGTATTTATCTAAAGAATTGCATTTGAATGAGGTAGAAGCAGCTAAAAAGTTTACAGATTATTCCAGGGAGTTGTCTGAAACTGTAATAAATGGGGGTGCTCAATTACCAGGACTGGGTGTTCTGAAAAAATCTTATTCAGGTGAAATTTCTTTTTACCCGGATCTGCCAGCAAGTCATCTTTTTAAAGGAATTGATTTAAATACGCCCGAAATTAGTGATACCAATCTGGTTGATTTATATGGTGTAGTTGATACAGAAATCATAACTCAGAAAGTAACAATACCAGAAAGCCAAAAATTACACAGACATGAGGAGGGCGATGATTACTGGTGGTTATATGCGGTAGTCCTGGCCTTAATGGGCATTGGCGCTTTAATGTACTATTATATCTAATTTATTTGATACCCAATTATTTTTCATGGAATCTTCGTCTGACTTTCAACCGGTTAAGCCGTTAAATACTAAGCAGAATCATATACATTATCGGGAGTGCCCTCTTTGCAGAAGCTCTGATATTGCTTATTCGCTTACTGCTAAGGATTATACTGTTTCAAAAGAGAATTTTGAAATATGGGAATGTAACCAATGCACTGCCCGGTTTACTCAGGACATTCCAGATGCTGAATATATAGGTCCCTATTACCAATCCAGCGCCTATGTATCTCATTCAGATACCCAGGTGGGGGTTATAAACAAATTGTATCATATTGTCCGAAATTTCACTTTGCAATCCAAAAGGAAATTGGTAGAAAAATATACAGGTGTATCTAATGGTAATTTACTGGATGTAGGCGCAGGAACAGGAGCTTTTGCTGCCGCGATGCAACAAAAAGGTTGGAATGTTACAGGCCTGGAGCCAGATGCTACTGCAAGGGAAAATGCTCTTGAAAAACACCAGCTTACGCTTATTGACCCTCAGGAGCTCTATAGCTTGCCGCCATCACATTTTGATGCCATTACTATGTGGCATGTGTTGGAACATGTTCATAACCTTCATGGTTATCTGGAAACCTATCATCGTATTTTGAAACCAGGAGGTACATTGGTGATTGCGGTTCCTAATTATACCAGCTTAGATGCTTCAAATTATAAGGAAACCTGGGCTGCATATGATGTACCCAGGCATTTATATCATTTTTCACCTAAAAGTCTGCGGTTACTGGCATCCCAAAAAGGATTTACTGTAAAAGCCTATCAACCTATGTGGTTCGACAGCTTTTATGTTGCTATGCTAAGTGAGCAGTATTTAACCGGTAAAAACAATTTGATTAAAGCAGTTTGGAATGGATTGTTATCTAATTTTAATTGTATTCCGGATGCTAAAAATTGCAGTTCAGTAATTTATATAATTCAGAAAAACTAATTGAACTTAATTTCAAAGATTTTTGACCAGTATTTACCAGTGATATAAAATTTCCTGGTTTCTTTATCGTAAGCAATTCCGTTAAGTACATCAGCTTTATCCAAAAAAGGCCCCTGGAAACTTTTTTCCTTTAACCCACCAATATCCGCTTTTGCAACTACATGTCCGGTACCAGGATCAATTTTTAAAATCCAGTCTTTCATCCAGATATTACTGTAGATGAATCCATCCACATATTCCAGTTCATTCAGGTTACTTACACCACCATTATTATCAACTACACCAATGGTTTGTATTATTTTAAAGGTTTCAGGATCTCTGTAATACAAATTATTATTTCCATTATCCATAATCAGGTTCTTTCCATCATTAGTCATACCCCATCCTTCACCCTCATATTTAAATTCATTTATCTTTTTAAGTGTGGCAGAATCATACACAAAGCAGGTATGTTCTTTCCAGGTTAGCTGATATATTTTACCATGTAAAACTGTTAACCCTTCTGCAAAGAACTCTTTGGTTAAACTTATTTTTTGGACTTCCTTTCCTGTTTTTACATCTGTTTTAACCAGCCTGCTTACTCCAATATAATCCGGGTCACCTGCACTTTCATACAGAATACCATTATGTATTTCAAAACCTTCTGTAAAGAAGGATGTATCATGCGGTAAAATATTGGTTACTGTATAATTCATTAAAGAGGGCTCCGGTATACCACTTGCAATTAAAGCTGAATCATTATTGCTATTGCCACAGGCAGCAAATAGTAATATTATAAAAGTAAACATGCATATTTTCTTCATACCCTCTTTTTATTTAAAAGTATAGAATTATTTTAATTCCTGTTCCAGATTAACATTCTTTAAAGACTTAATATAAAATTGCCATTTTTAATAAAAAAAATGGCAATTCAAAATCTTTCTGATTTTTGGTTACATATACAATCAATTGTTAAGTTATCCTATATAACCAGGGTCATTTATACATTAAACCTGAAATGCATTACATCTCCATCCTGCACCAGGTAATCCTTTCCTTCAATTCTAAGCCTTCCATTTTCACGGCAGGCAGCCTCACTGCCATATTTTACAAAGTCATCATAAGAAATAACTTCAGCTTTAATAAACCCTTTTTCAAAGTCTGTATGTATTACACTGGCTGCCTGTGGTGCTTTCCAGCCTTTGTGAATGGTCCATGCCCTAACTTCCTGCACACCCGCTGTAAAGTAGGTTTCCAGGTTTAAAAGCTGGTATGCATTTTTAATTAACCTGTTTAATGCAGGTTCCTTCATGCCATATTCTTCCATAAATAGCTGCCGGTCGTCCATCGCTTCCATTTCAGAAATCTGGGCTTCGATGGAATTATTCATAATAATTACTTCTGCTTCCTCATCTTTTACCGCTTCTATTAATGCTTTGGAATATTTATTGCCGGTATGCATACTGGCTTCATCTACATTTGCAACATATAATACTGGTTTGTCGGTCAGTAAAAACAAGTCTGCAATTACGTTTTTTTCTTCTTTATCCAGGCCGAGTGAACGGATACTTTTACCTTTTTGCAGATGATCCAGGCAACGTAACAAAACTTTATATTCAGCCTGAGATTTTGTATCAGCCCCAACTTTTGCCATTTTTTCAACCTTACTGGCTTTTTTCTCTACACTATCCATATCTTTCAACTGCAATTCCGTATCAATAATTTCTTTATCACTGATAGGGTTAATCTCTCCCTCTTCCCGCAGCACATTTTCATCTTCAAAACAACGGATTACATGTATAATCGCATCTACCTGCCTGATATTGCCTAAAAACTTATTGCCCAGCCCTTCGCCCTTACTGGCACCTCTTACCAATCCTGCTATATCCACAATTTCAAGCTGCGTAGGCACTGTTCTGTTTGGATTAACCAGTTCTGCCAGTTTATCCATTCTTTCGTCAGGTACATCTACCAGACCAACATTCGGTTCAATAGTACAGAACCTGTAATTGCTTGCCTGTGCTTTGGCACTATTACTTACTGCATTAAACAAAGTAGATTTTCCAACATTGGGTAATCCCACAATACCTGCTTGTAAAGCCATACCTGATTTCTTTTGATTTTCAATTAATAATTCAGCCAAGAACCGCTATTCAATGTTTATAAGAACATCTTAGTACCTTATATTCTTAAAAAATTAAATTGGCTGCAAAAGTAAGGTCTAAACCATATTCTTCTTTGTAAATCTTCGTTATCAATTGTAATTGACTGCTGTTTTCTGATTTAAGGTTCAATTTGCTTTAATTTTTGAATAAATAGCTGTACTCCCAAACCAGCAGATGATTGAATCGTTTGCAGGTTGGGGATATTGAGTACAGCAGGAATTTTTTTATCAATTATAAACTTGGGAATCTGTCTTTGTGCATAGTTTACCAGTCCGGCAGCAGGGTATACCTGTAAAGATGTGCCTATTACAACAAAAATATCTGCAGCAGCAACAATACCTGCCGCATATTCCAGCAGGGGTACTTCTTCTTCAAACCATACTATAAAGGGGCGTAACTGGGCGCCATCTTCCGCTAAATCCCCAACTTTGATGTCTCCTCTTATCTCATAGGTTTTTGTTTTATTCTTTACACTGCGCATTTTGAAGATTTCACCATGTAAGTGTAATACGTTGGAACTGCCACCTCTTTCATGCAAATCGTCAATATTCTGGGTAATGATCTGAACATCATAATCAGTTTCCAATTCAGCAAGTCCTGTATGTGCCATATTGGGTTTTGCATTTGCTACATCTTTTCTGCGCATATTATAAAAATCAAGTACTAATTGAGGATTTGCTGCAAACCCACCAGGTGTGGCAACCTCAAGTACATTATAACCTTCCCATAACCCATCACTGTCCCTGAATGTTTTAAGTCCGCTTTCAGCACTCATCCCTGCTCCGGTTAATACCACTAATTTTTTTTTAGCCTTATTCATCTTATTTTCAGTCATTTGTATGAAAACACTTTTATTTCCCTAAAAATAAGACAATTTTAAAGGCTGCTCTCCAAAAGCGGTAACCAATAAATGGATTAGTGATTTATGTTACAAATGGAACAATTGCCGGTCAATACTTTCGCAAAAATGAAATGACTTTTACAGTACAAAAAAGATTTAAATTTTTAAAATAATGAAAGAGACAATTATTGATGTAAGGACACCTGCAGAGTTTATGGGTGGTAATGTAGCCGGAAGTATTAATATCCCTTTAAATGAATTACCGGGCAGGCTTGCTGAAATCAAAAACCTGGAGCAACCTCTAATACTTTGTTGTGCCAGTGGAGGAAGAAGCGCACAGGCAACTGCATTTCTACTTAACCAGGGTATTGCCTGTGAAAATGGCGGTAGCTGGTTATCTGTTAACTTTAAATATCAAAACAATTAAAAAATATGTTACAGGCAATAAAAAACTTATTGGGATTGGGTCCTAAAGTAGATTACAGGGATTTACTGCAGAAAGGTGCTGTGATTATAGATGTGCGTACCCCCAATGAATTCCGTGGTGGCCATATTAAAACTGCACTCAATATTCCTTTAAATAACCTGGCTTCTCAGGTTTCTAAAATTAAAAAGGATAAACCCGTAATTACCTGTTGTGCATCCGGAATGCGCAGTGCTTCTGCCAAAACTTTCTTGCAATCCAATGGGTTTAAAGAAGTGTATAATGGGGGCAGCTGGATGAGTTTACAAAATAAAATCAGTTAAATGGAATCATTTAAATATATGCTTTTGAATGGGTGGACAGTTATGCGGTGGGTAAGGTTACTATTGGGACTGGTTTTTGCTTACCAGGCAATTAGCCAGCATGATTCGATATCTGCTTTATTATCCGTTTTTTTACTGATACAGGCCATTACCAATACAGGGTGCTGTGGGGTACAGGGATGTGCTGTTCCGCCAAAAAAGGCAAGGGAACTTTCTGTAGAAGATACAAGATTTGAAGAAGTGAAATAATATTGTACTATCAAACAGAAAGAGGCTGTCTAAAAAGTTAGACAGCCTCTTTACTTTTAAGCTATACCATTACTATTATTTAATTTCATCCGATGCATTGGCTATCACTTTTTCCCCTGCTGTAATATTGCCAAAAATCTCAATCCTGTCCTGATTTTCATTACCTGTACTTACATTTTCCTGCACATTTTTTCCATTCCGGATTACCCATACATATTTTTTCTCAGTAGAAGTAACAACGGCAGACCTTGGTACACTTAAAGCATTCAGATTCCCCTTTAGGTGTAATATCATTTCAGCATACATACCCGGACTTAGCTTGTTATCTTTATTATCAATATCCAGTTCTATTCTTTCTGCCTGGAATTGTGCATTTATATTGTCTGATTTTCTACTGATGATTCCCTTAAAAATCTGCCCGGGATAAGCTTTGTAAATAAATGAAACTGTATCTTTTACTTTTAATTGAACTGCAACATTTTCTGCTATATCTGCCTGCAACCTCAGATGATTCACCTGTTTCAGTTCCAGCATGGGTTTGGTTTTATCTGCAGCTGTAATCAATGCTCCGGGATGTACATTTCTTTCTGTAATAACCCCGTCAAATGCTGCTGTTACTTTTAAATAATCCAGCAAAGTTTCCTGTAATTTCCAGTTGGCTTTTTCTGCATTGGTAATTGCACTGTCGGCTTCCATATTGGATGCTGCCAGTTTTATATCTAATGGTGACACTGCTCCGGAAGTCTGGGCAGCTTCTTTTAAACGCATATACCTGTCTTTTTGGGCAAAGAAATCAGCCCTTGCTTTTGTATATTTTTCCCTTGCCTGCAAAACAGCCTGTATCAGTTCCGGGGCTTCTATTTCCAGCAGCAGGTCGCCTTTTTTTACTGTTGAACCAATATCGGTGTATACTTTTTTAACATAACCATTTACTTTCGGAAATATGCTTACTTCCTGAAATGCTGCCAGTTGTGCAGGTATTTTAAGGATGGATTCAACACCTTTCATTTCAGCTACAGCAGTATCGTAATGAATCACTGAAATTGTAGCTTTTTTGTTTTGACTATTTTCCTGTTTACCGGTATTACAGGAAAACAGTATCAGTAGTATAAAACAGGTTAATAAATATTTCATATTGTTATTTTAATCTTTGTTTAATGTGGTTTCTGGTAACAGGGAAGGGTTTTTAAACGATGCATGTTGTTGTATCCAGGCATATACCAGGGGTACCATAAAGAGTGCGGCTAAGGTAGATGCAATTAATCCTCCTATAACAGATCTGCCCAAAGGGGCAGACTGCTCTCCTGCTTCACCCATTCCACTTGCCATAGGTATCATACCAGCTATCATGGCAAGGCTGGTCATTAATATTGGCCTTAAACGTACTCCCGCAGCTACAACTGCTGCTTTTAGGGGATCTTTGTATTCCAGTCTTAATGTTTCAGCATTGGTAACAATTAATATGGCATTGGCTACGGATACACCTACGGACATAATAATTCCCATGTATGACTGTAGATTAAGTGTTGCTCCTGATAATAAAAGAAATACCATAGCTCCTAATAATACAGCTGGTACTGTTGATAATACTGAAACAGACAAACCGAATGATTGATAATTTGCAGCCAGTAATAGTAAAATAACAATAATGGCTGCTATTAAGCCGGTCTGCAGAGAACCCAGTGTTTCTGTTAACAAAGAGGACATCCCTTTTACTTCAGCAATTAATCCGGGTGGGGGTGTACCCATCTCTGTAATAGTTTTGCTTACTGCTGCAGTTGCATAACCAAGATCTTTCTTATGTATGTTAGCACTAATAGTAATAAATCTCCTGGGACCTGAACGATCATATTCTCCCGGTACTGTATCCATTGTTATTGCTGCTATATCAGATAAAATTGGCCTGTTTTGGCCTTTTACCAACGGAATTGCATTTAATTCTTCCAGAGAGTTCATCATGTATTCCGGCACCTGTAACTGTGTCTGATAAGTATAGGAAGTTTTATTATCCAGCCACAGGTTTTTATTGGTAAACCGGCTTGAGGAAGTAGCATCTGTAATACTTTTAGAAACATTGTCAATGGTTAAACCCATCTGTGCCAGTTTTGCCCGGTCAGCATTAATTAATAAAGTAGGCATTTTTAATGGTTGGGAAATCTGCACATCCCGCAGGCAGTTAATTTTTGTAAGCCTTTGTAATAGATCGGCAGCATACTTTTCAATATCCCCCATATTCTTTCCGGCAACACGTATTTCAATAGGAGTACTGGCACCTTGCGCCATAAGTTTTTCAGTTAATTCAATGGGTTCAAAGGATAACTTTAATTCCGGAAATTCAGCATGTATCCTTGTACGTATTTTTTCTTTCAGTTCATCTGTCTTTACTTTATAATTTTCTGAAAGGTTAATCTGAATTAATGCCTCATGTGTTCCACTGGAAAAAATATAGAGGTTGCTCGTCCCAAAATTACTGGGTATTACCCCAACATGCGCAGAAGAAATAGCTACATTGCCATCTACTACTGAATCAATCAGGTTCAATATTTTTTTAGTGGCTCTTTCGGTTACTTCTAACCGGGTACCATCAGGTTCTTTTAGCCTAAGTTGCAACTGCCCACTGTTACTCCCGGGCAGCAGATCTTTACCAATAAATATAAAACAGAAACCTGCAGCGGATACAGTTAATAGAAGATAGGTTATAACCAGAATTTTTCTGTGAGGCATCCATTTCTCCAAAACAGATATAAACCAAACTTTTAATGTTGTAAAAAAGTCGTTATCCTTTTTATGGGATGCATCTTCCTTACTATGCTGTTCAATTTCAATCACTTCTTTTTTATCAAGTGCCAGGCCTGCATGTGCATGAAATTTTTCATGTTTATATTGAAACATTTCTGCTTTCAGTAACCAGTTAGAAATAATGGGTACAATTGTTTGCGCAGCGATATAGGAAATGATCATTGCAAAACCAATAGAAAGTGAAATAGGCATAAACATCGCTTTCGGTACTCCGGTCATGATAATAGAAGGGGCAAAAACAGCCAGTATACATAGAAGAATAAGCAATAAAGGAAATGAAATTTCAGAACAGGCATCCAGTATGGCCTGATTCTTTGGTTTACCCATTTCCAGGTGCTGGTGTATATTTTCAATGGTTACCGTTGCCTGGTCTACCAGAATGCCTATTGCCAGTGCAAGCCCGCTCAGCGTCATTATATTAATGGTTTGCCCTGCCAGTTTTAAAAAGAAAACAGCTCCCAGAATGGATAATGGTATGGTAATTACCACCACCAGGCTGCTCCTCCAGTCCTTTAAAAATAGCAACACCATTAAGCCTGTTAGTATGGCACCCAATATCCCTTCAGTCATTAAGCTTTTGGCTGAATTCATTACAAAAACAGATTGGTCAAATTCATAACTCAATGTAACATCATCAGGTAACAAAGCTTGCATCTCCGGTATTTTCTTACGTAAGGATTGTACCACATCCCAGGTAGAGGCATCAGCTGTTTTAACCACCGGTATATATACTGAACGTTTACCATTTACAAGGGCATAATCAACTGTTATATCTGCCGCATCTTCCACACGCGCAATATCTTTTACATAAATATTGGATACCCCATTGCTTTTAATGGGAATATTTTCAAACTCCTGTACTTTATCTTCCAGAGAATTTACAGAAGTAATAAACATGGTATTACCTACCCTCAGGTTACCTGATGGTGTAATTGCATTGTTTTTTGCTATCGCTTCCACCACTTCATCAGGCGACAGGTTATAACTGCTTAATTTTTTAAGGTCAGTATTGATTACAACTGTCCTTGCATTGGAGCCAAACGGAGGGGCTGAACTCATTCCGGGTACTGTTGCAAATAAAGGCCTGATCCTGGTTAATGCCAGGTCGAAAATATCTTTCAGTGGCTTTGTTTTACTACTAAAAACCAATTCACCTACAGGCAGGGAAGAAGCATCAAACCGGATAACCTGCGGAGGCAGGGCACCGGGCGGAAAGAAGGCCATGGTTCTGTTAACCTGTAAAGCTACCTGGGCAGATGCTTCTGCCATATTAGTAGATTCATAAAAGGTTAGTTTAATTAAGGAAAGCCCCTGTATATTTCTGCTTTCTATATTTTTAATTCCGTTAATATATAAAAACTGATCCTGCATTCGGGTAGCAAAAAAGCCTTCCATTTGTTTGGCACTCATGCCACCATACTGCTCAATAACATAAATGGTAGGCAGGTTTAACTGAGGAAAAATATCAATAGGTATATTTTTGATGGCAACCCCTGAAAACAAAACCAGCCCTATAAACAAAACAACGATAGTGATGGGCATTCTTAAAGCGAATTTTACCATTGTATTTATTTTAAATTGTTAATGAATTCATCCAGTTTACCCATTGCTGCTGCCTGGTCTAACCTGGCTTTATACCAGTTACTCTGTGTTTCTATATAGTCTGTTTTTGAACGGTACAGAACAAATGCGGCATTGGTCAGGTCAATTAAATTAATCAGTCCTGCTTTGTATTGTGCTACTTTCTGATTCAGTACATCTGTAGCAGCATTCACCTGATTGGGTAATTCTGCCAGATTATTTTCTGAAGTCCTGATATCATTAGCTGCCTGCAGGGATGCATTTTCCAGGTATAACTTTTCCTGGTCAAGCAACCGGTCCATTGCCTGTAACTGAAAGTGATTTATTTTCAGTTTGTCTTTCTGGCGAATGCCATTAAATAAATCATAGGAAACGGAAATGCCAGCCATATAGTTAAACCGCTGGTAGCCCAATCCTTCACCCAGGGATTGGTAATTATCATTGTATTGAATACTGGATCCCCTTGCCCAGGTACTACCCGCCACATAAAGCTTAGGCAGGTAATTTTTTTTAATTACTGCATCATTACTTGAGATAAATTGTTGCTGTTGATGGATATAATCAATAAACGGATGATTCAGGCTGTCTTTATATAAAACAGCAGATGCAGCAATCATAGGTTTATTACGGACCAGCTCTGTATCCAGGGTTACCATTTTTAACTGTGCTGTATCCATGCCGGTTAAATAGGAGAGTTGTTGCCTCAGGTTAATTACCGTACCAATAGTATTGATATAGGTTGTTTTAGCCTGAGACAATTCTGCTTTAGCCAGTGAGGTATCAGATCCCGGTTTTAAGCCACTGTTTACCAATGCCTGAATTACGCGGTAAATGTCGCTATACCGGGTAACATTATCTGCATCTGCTTCTGATTGATAGATGCTTTTTATCAGTTTAAAGTACAGGGTGCCAACCTGTTGTTTAAGATAATAACGGTCCTGCTCCAGTCCGGCTTTTTCAATATTTACAGCAGCATTGGCTGTATTAATTTTTGCTTTTTTCAAACCAAAATTATACAACTCATAACTACTGTACAGCACAGCCAGATTACCTGTTGCAGGCTGTGCATTATTACCGGATCTTATGCCTCCTGAAACAGAGGGCACCGGACTAATAGGCAGGTAACCACCACTGATAGAATTTGCCGAACCCATATTTACCTGATCGTTAATACTCATTAATGGCAGATAGGCATGTCGGGTATCTGTAACCGTAGCTTCTGCTGTTCTTATTTTAGCTTCATCCACATTCAGTAATGGGTAATGCTGCAATGCTGCATTAGTTAAGTAGGATAGGGTATAGTTTTTTTGTTGTGCTTGTGCCCTTGATGCAAGCAGCATTAAAAAGTAAAAGAAAACGAATACGTTTCTTTTATTCAAAGCATTCATGTGTTCAATTATTTACGTAAAAAATAGAGTTTCCAGCCTGTTTATGCCACAGGTGGCCCACGTAAAGAATAAGGGGAGATGAAAAAGCTGTGCAGGGGAGACCTGTAGGAGGAATAATTCTGCTTATGGATAAAAAATGTATATGCAGCTGCCTCAGAAATTACCTGAACAGCTATATATTTTTCCGGATGAAACCGTTTATTTAACCGTAATTTTTGCACATTGATATGCTGCCTGTCTGCCCTGAAAGCCGCAGTATTCCATGCAGCAGGAGCATTAGAAGGCTTAGTTACTGTACTTGCAGCAGAATCTCTGTGTGTGCTGATATCAAAATTAAAACCCAGCTCTACCATAAAAAATGCAGCATAGAGCACTACCAACAGAATTTGGCAGCACTTATGGTAATATGGTTGATAGCGTTTAAACATGAACTGTAAAAAGAAATATAATAAGCTGAATGCGTATATTTATTTATATAAAATCAAAAAGCGTTCCAACATTTTATGGCCCTGCAATAAATTATTTAGTGCCACTCATTTCCATAATGAGATTCCATTCCGCTTCTTTTACTGTTTGAACGGATAGTCTTCCCAACCTAACCAGGTCCATATCAGCCAATCGTGTGTCAGCTTTAACTGCTGCCAGGGCTACTGGTTTCTTTAGTTTCTTAAAAGGCTTCAGGTCAACCACCACCCAGGCTGCTTCAGTAGTGGTAGGGTCCTGGTAATATTCTTTCACCACTTTTGCAATACCAACAATTTCCATTCCTTCATTACTGTGGTACCATAAAACCTGGTCGCCTTTTTTCATAGCTTTTAAATTATTACGGGCAGCATAATTACGCACACCATCCCAAAAAGTTTGCCCGTCTTTTTCAAACTGCTCCCAACTGTATTTAAAAGGTTCTGATTTAACCAGCCAGTAATTCATAAAGTTGATTAGGTTAATTGGTATGTATTAAAAGATTTATGTTCAATGCTAAAATTGTTAACTCCGCCTCCAAACTCCCAACTTCCACCTCATTCTACCATCCACTGGCCAGCACATCTGCCAGGTGCATCACTTTCAGGTTAGACTTTTTATGCTGGATCACTCCATCAATATGCATCAGGCAACTCATATCCGTACTGATAATAATTTCAGCACCGGTATCTTCGGCATTATTCACTTTCTGGTCTGCCATTGCCACACTGATTGGTTCAAATTTAACAGCAAATGCTCCCCCAAAACCACAGCAGGTTTCATTATCTGCCATTTGTATCATTTCCAGTCCCTTCACTTTACTTAAAAGCTGTTGCGGTTCTGCTTTAATTTTACATTCCCTCAAGGCAGCACAGCTATTATGATAAGTAGCTTTGGCTGGGAGGGATGCTCCAAAATCATCAAATTTTAAAACATGTACCAGAAATTCGCTCAGTTCAAATATTTTACCGGTAAAGTTTTTCACCTCATTATGAACCGATGAATTATCAAACAGTTTACCATAATAATTCCTTACAAATCCCACACAGCTTGCACTGGGCCCCACAATATAATCTGCCCCCTCAAAATCCTTTAAAAATTTGCTGCATACATCTTTTGCTTCCCCCCAGTAACCTGCATTAAAAGCAGGCTGGCCACAACAGGTCTGGTTAACATTATAATCTACCGAACACCCTGCTTTGATCAATACTTTTTCCATATTAAAACCCACATTCGGGTATAACTGGTCAATGAAACAGGGAATAAATATTTGTACGTTCATAATAGGTAAGTCTATTTCTTCAATTTCCGGTTCAGGGCAATCATCTTTAGGGCAGTAACCGCAGATTCTTCGCCTTTATTGCCATGTTTGCCACCAATACGTTCTTTAGCCTGTTCTTCGTTTTCTACGGTCAGTACACCGAAAATAACAGGGGTATCCATTGAAAGATTCAGCTGCAATACACCATCACTGGCAGCTTTGCATACATAGTCAAAATGCGGGGTATCTCCACGGATAACGGTTCCTAAAGTAATATAAGCATCCGGAAGCGGGTCACTATAGGTATAATGCTGTTTTACAGCAAAAGGTATTTCTACTGCACCGGGTACCGTATACGTGATAGATTTTATACCTGCAGCTTTTAAAATCTTTTTAGCACCTGCTTCCAGTTTATTTACAATCGCTGCATTCCATTCTGTCTTAATAATTACAATAAAGGCATCCTTTAGTACAGGGATGCCTTTTTGCAGTTCAATATTTCCTTTAGTTGCCATTTACATTAGTTTGAACTAAAATCATTTTTTTCAATACTCAACCGATACAGGTATTTATCAATCTGGTAACCCTTATCTGTCTTTGGGTATTTTTCTTTTATTTCTTTATAAAATTCTACCGCATCTTTTGTTTTACCGGTTGATTCTGATAATAAACCAGCACGGAATAAGTATTCTGCAGAACCGTTTTCGTCTTTTTCAAAAGTATGACCAGCTTTTTTATAATAGTCAATCGCATCCTCTTTCTTATTCAGTTCAGAATAAGCGTCTGCCAGAGAACCATAGGCAACCATCTGAATTTGTTTGGCATCTGTAGAAAAATCTTTCAATTGATCTGCTGCTTTAGCAAATTCACCTAATTTAAGGTAACTCACACCCGCATAAAAATGAGCCAGGTTGGCTGATTTGGTACCGCTGTAATTTTTAATAATATATAACACCCCTTTACTGGTTCCATCTCCGTCTAACACTAATCTGGAAGAATCCAGTGCAAAATACTCCTGGGCCCTGTATAAAGCATCAGCGGCTTTTTCTTCGTTAGGTTTTTTAATGAATTGATCGTAGGCATACCAGCCTGCAATGGCCAGTACAATTACCAGTAATCCAATAGAGATATTTTTTCCCTGTTTTTGCCAAATGTGCTGCAATGTTAAGAAGGCGTCTTTTTCTACAATTTCTGCTTGATCGCTCATGATAAGTATTATTGAATGATAGTTAGTAAAATTACATTAATCTATTGTAAATGGAGTAGTTGTGTCTACATATACATCTTTATACACTTCGCTGTCATCCGGGAAGGGGCTTTCTTCTGCAAATCGTACACATTCTTCCACAATTCCATGAATTTTTGCATCAATAGCATCAATATCACTTTGTGTACCATATTTGTTTTCCAGAATAGTAGACAAAACCTTATTAATAGGATCCTGGTCTTTATACTCATCCACTTCTTCTTTGGACCGGTATTTCTGCGGGTCAGAAATAGAATGCCCTTTATAGCGGTAGGTTTTGAGTTCTATTAAAGTAGGTCCGTCTCCCTCACGCGCACGTTTA